>Ga0209163_1000216_pt1 | contig 138038 bp, 143 predicted proteins | sample MTBAKSrepl2MetaG_FD_187457 | JGI IMG/M metagenome (GOLD analysis project Ga0209163, IMG submission 187457) | Enrichment culture microbial communities om Arthur Kill intertidal strait, New Jersey, USA, that are MTBE-degrading - MTBE-AKS2 (Arthur... | ecosystem: Environmental > Aquatic > Marine...
GTATATACACCCGCACGCACGGCCTGCGGCTGATACTCCTTCTTCCTGAGTCCTTCCGCCAGTTCGCCCAGCCACCGTTCTTCACCATACGCATTGATGTCCGCAAACGTCTGGCCATCCACGCCCGGCGAGCCGTCGTTAGCACGACAAAGCCGGTACGCGTAATGCAAAACATCCATACGATACACCTTATCGTACAGTACGTAGAACCGATATCCTGGCGACTGCTTCGCTTTGGTGCGTAGCGCCGTCTGCAACTTCTCAACCTTTTCCGGAGGTGTTAGACGCATGGCCAATCTCCCGGCTGCCGTCCTGCTTGTTGCACTAACCTTGAGCTGAGGCCCCTTCGCTCCCTCGGCATTACCCGAGATCATCACTACTGCGGGCCTCTCCACCACCTCAAATGGCCGGATTCGGTTCCTCGCGGAACATCCGTTGGCGGTCACGCGCCGCCACCACCGAGGCTTCCCGTGTTGCGATCAATCTCCCTGTACATGCATGCCACCGCCAAATACCCCGGCGGAACCCTGCGGTGCAAATGTCCCTCGCTTCCCGCAAAGCAACGGCCTTCTCCGCTTTGACGTCGGATCGGCTTCCGCATCGACGTTTCGAGGCCTGGTCGGCATTCACTACACGTTGCGGCCTGCATGCTCGCTGGATCCCCAAGGACCCTTTTCTGGAAGTGCTTCGGAGAAGTCGTTGCCTCCTTCCACCGCCTCCAGTGCTACCGGCCGGAGCGACAGAAGCCGGGTGGGAATTTCACCCACTGAAAATTGCCGCCTTTCACGGCACATGTCAAAGAGCGAAATGCGGTGCCGAGAGAAATATTACAGGCCTTATAGTGCCGAATTCACGATTCTATTTTTTGGCAACTGTTAAACTTGGGTATGAATTACAGCAACATGGTTCAGCGGTATTTTCACAAGGGGTTGAAGGATGCAGCGTTGCCCCGGATCAGATTTCATGATCTTCGACACCTGTACGCTTCAGCATTGATCGAACAGAGGGAAAGCATCACCTACATTCAACGGCAGTTGGGGCATTCGTCCCCGACAGTGACGTTGAATGTTTATTCCCCCTTGTTCAATGAAACAAATCCCGAAGCCGTCTCAAGGCTCGAAAAAACCTTCTTTGAAGCTACCGGTCACAAAATGGTCACAAACGAAAAAAAAGGGTCACGGCATTTGCCGTAACCCCTTGGTTTTCATGGTAGGCGGTACTGGATTTGAACCAGTGACTTCTACCGTGTGAAGGTAGCACTCTCCCGCTGAGTTAACCGCCCGTTGAACGAGGAATACGTATATCGTAAAGAAACCGCTTTTTCAAGATAAAAAATCTTACATGAAAAGAGAGGTTTCGTCCATCAGTAGGGGAGAGATGGCCCTTCATTTTTTCATTCCTTTCTGGTAGCCTGAATAACTGAAAGTGTCCGATTTGCTCTGTGGCCATGAGGAATCCGCCATGAAACGAAAGGGGACCCGCCGGGGAAGCCGTCCCGGGAAGAGTTGATGAATCGACAGGCCGTGATTACATTTTTCCTGTGTAAAGCGGCGAAATGGAAATTCAGGAGGTGAGTCGATGAAAAAATTTGAGTACGAGATCACCCTTCATTCCCTGGAACAGTTCAGGAAAGTCGCCTTTTTCTGCACCCAGGAGGGGGTGTGCAGCCTCCAGGAGCTGCCGTCCGATCAGATCAATCTTCTGAAAGATCTCCTGAACCGGAGGGGAGATGAAAGCTGGGAGCTGGTCGACATGGCTTTCGGGAAGGACGGTCTTCTGGCCTTCTGGAAGAAGGAAAAAGAGTAGGAGGATCACAGCATGACAAAGACCATTCGAATCAAGGGCATGTCCTGCGGCCACTGCGTCACGGCCGTCACCCGGGCCCTGAAAAGCATCGAGGGTTTGGAAAACATTACGGTAAGCCTCGAAAAGGGGGAAGCTTCCTTCGATGAAGTCCGCCCCGTTAGCCGGGAAACCCTCCGGCAGCGTATCGAAGAGGCAGGATACGAACTTGGCTGAAAAAACCTTTCATATCCGGGGGATGACTTGCGCGGCCTGTGTCTCCCGAATAGAACGGGGCCTGTCCGGAATGGAGGGTGTCGAGAAAGCCTCCGTCAACATCGCCTCGGAAACAGGCAGGGTGACCTACGACGAGGGAAAGGTCGATTTCTCCTTGATCCGGCGGAAGATTGGGGAGATGGGCTACGAGGTGATCGAAGCCTTTCCCGCCCCGAAGGGAGAACCCGGGAAAACTCTTGTCTCCATCGGCGGCATGACCTGCGCCGCCTGCGTCCGCCGTGTGGAAAAAGCCCTGAAAACCGTTCCCGGCGTTGACGACGCCCTGGTGAACCTGGCCACGGGCCGGGCCACCCTGATCCACGGAACCTCATCCCCGGATCCCGGTCTTGTGGCAAAAACCGTCCGGGAAGCAGGATACGAATATTTAGGCGTCGTCCGTGCCGGGGGGGAAGACCCCATTGAAGCCCTTCGAAAAAAGGAACTCCGGGACCTCGAAATCAAGGTCACGGCGGGGGCTCTTCTCAGCGTCCTCATCTTCATGGGCTCCATGCAGCCCTGGTTCCCCTTTCTGGCCGATATCCCCCGAAGGGTCATGCTTCTCCTTCTCCTGATTCTCTCCACACCGGCGGTCTTCTGGGTGGGAAGCCGTTTTTATTCAGGAGCGATCAAGGCCCTGGCCCAGAAGACTTCGGACATGAATACCCTCGTTTCCCTGGGTTCCTTATCCGCTTATCTCTATTCCGCCGCAGCCACTCTTCGTCCCGGCTTCTTCGAAAAAGCGGGCATCCCCCCCCACGTATACTATGACGGGGCCGCCATGATCGTGACCCTTGTGCTCCTCGGCCGCCTTCTCGAAGCCCGTGCCCGGGGGAAAACATCCCAGGCCGTCCAGAAATTGGTGGGGCTTCGGCCTCTGGTGGCCCATGTGATCCGGGAGGGTGTGGAAAGAGACCTCCCGGTGGAAGCCGTGACTCCCGGGGATATCCTCCGGGTCCGGCCGGGAGAAAAAATCCCCACGGACGGAACGGTTCTCGAAGGTGTTACCTATGTGGACGAGTCCATGCTCACCGGCGAGAGCATCCCCGTAACGAAGGAAAAAGGAGGGGCCCTTTTCGCCGGAACCGTAAACGGAAACGGCAGCCTTCTTTTCCGGGCGGACAAGGTGGGGGCCGACACGGCCCTCGCCCGGATCATCCGGATGGTGGAAGAGGCCCAGGGCTCCAAAGCCCCCATCCAGCGCTTCGCCGACCGGGTGGCGGCGGTTTTCGTCCCGGTGGTGCTGGCGGCGGCGGTCCTCACCTTTATCATCTGGAACTTTCTCATCCCCCATCCCGATTTCACCAGGGCCCTCCTCAACTTCGTTTCCGTCCTCATCATTGCCTGCCCCTGCGCCATGGGGCTCGCCACCCCCACAGCCGTCATGGTGGGGATCGGCCTCGGGGCGGAGAGAGGCATTCTCATCAAGGGGGGGGAAGTCCTCGAAAAGGCCCGGAAGCTCGACATGGTGCTTTTCGACAAAACAGGTACGCTGACGGAGGGAAGTCTCGCGGTGACCGACATCGTCCCCTCGGAGGGAGTCGATTCCCTGTCGCTCCTTCAAAAAGCCGTATCCCTGGAAGCCCTCTCGGAACACCCGATCGCCCAGGCCATTGTCCGAAAGGGGGCTTCCATGGGAATTGTACCCCGGGAAGTCACGGAATTCGAGACCGAACCCGGGCTCGGGGCCCGTGGTCGAATCGGGGACAAGACCGTACTCGCGGGTAACAGGACCTACATGGCCTTTCGAGGTGTCTCTCCGGCGGAACTTGAAAATCAGTCTGAACCTTATGTTCAGGAGGGGAAAACGGTCATCTTCATCGCCGGGGACGGAAGCATCGAGGGATTCATCGCCCTCACGGACATGGCCAGGGCCTCCGCCCCGGAAGCCCTCGGGCGGCTCCGTGATATGGGGCTTCAGCTGGCCATGATCACCGGCGACAACAGGAAAACGGCGGAAGCCATGGGCAGAATCCTGGGAATGGACCGCGTCCTCGCCGAGGTCCTTCCCCGGAACAAGGCCGAGGAAGTCGTCCGGTTGAAAAAGGAAGGGAAGACGGTGGCCATGGTGGGGGACGGCATCAACGACGCCCCGGCCCTGGCGGCGGCGGATCTCGGGATCGCCGTCGGCTCGGGCACCGATGTGGCCATCGAGGCGGGGGATGTGGTCCTCATGCGCAGCGACCTGAACCTGGTCCCCGAGGCCATCACCCTCTCCGCCCTCACCCTCCGGGTGATCAAGCAGAACCTTTTCTGGGCCTTCTTCTACAACGCCATGGGGATTCCCATTGCCGCGGGGATCCTCTACCCCTTCTTCGGCCTGTTTCTCAACCCCATGTTCGCCGCCGGGGCCATGGCGCTGAGTTCCGTCTCCGTGGTGGGCAATTCGCTGCGTCTTCGCAGGCTCTGGAAGACCCGGGAAGGGCAACACGTTTTGTGGACGGTTTCGAAGTCGTCATGAATTGACAGGAATCGAATCAGATCCTATAATAAAATTGTAAAGGCCGCTTCATGAAGAGGGTGTCCCAGGGTGGGAGCCCCGGCGGCTTCGGGATCCTGATCGAACGAGAGGCGGTAAGGATCCAACCGGTGAACCCTCTCTCCCGGGAAAGGAGGGAAAGATCATGAAGGCAGGCATCATTTTTACCGGAACCGGTCCCATTCTCATCCTCACGTCCTATGAATCTCTGACAAACCCGGCGTTTGTGGAGAAAATGGCCATGAAGGGAATCAAAAAATTCATCGCCTACGAGATTCCCGTGGAGAAGGTGGAAGCAAAATACAAGAACCAATTCAAGATCATCCTCGGCGATCTCGACCAGACGGATGACCTCCGGGTTCTTGATTACAACGGCCACAACATCTTCTACAATTTCAATTTTTCCGAGATGGGAGCCCCTGTTCTCTACGAACCCTGAAGCAAGGGATCTATCCTGAAGCGGACCGGACGGCGGACCCGGAGAACGGGTCCGCTTTTTCTTCGATCACCCCCTGAGGGATGCCGCAAGCTTGCGGCCCAGGGCTCGCGCTTCTTCCATGACGTCTTCGCGATCCCTGACTTTCCCCCTATGGAAAACCCTGAAGACCGCCATTTCATCCACGATCCCGTACCCCAGGGCTTCCAGGGGAAGGCGCATGGCTTCGAGGGTGAAACCCATGTCCTTCCTGGTGTCCTGCTCACATACGGCCGTGATCACCGCTTTTCTGTCCTGTCCGGCCAGACGGCTGCTCCAGCCCCTCGGCACGCCGTCATCGAATTCATAGAAACAGTAAAGCCGATCGATGAAGGCTTTCATCCAGGCCGTGACGTTGTAGTTGTGGGTGGGACAGACGAGAATCATTCCCCGGCTGCCGATGATGGCGGGGTAAAGAGAGGACATCCCGTCGACGAGACCCGTGCAGATCCTGTCCTTACGGCATTTTTCACAGCCGATGCAGGGTTGAAAGAAGACATCCCGAAGGTGAACGGTTCGGACCGGAATTTTCCCTTCCTCCACCCCCAAGGCGATCTGCCGGAGGAGCACATCGGTGTTGCCGTTTTTTCTCGGGCTTCCCCCTGTTCCAAAGACGGAAAGAGTCGCTTCCTCATAGTCGTTCATCATCTACCCCCATCTGTATCAGTCAACCTGTCGGACTACTTCCTGGCCAAGGCCGCCTTCACTTTTTTCTTCACATCGGCAGGAACCCAGGATGTCCAGACGGGCTCGTAATTTTCGAGAAACCAGAGGGCCGCCTGTCCCGTGTCGCACTGGCTGTCCTGCATGTAGGCGAGGAACCTGTTGGCCATGGCCTGGGTGGTTTCGTACTTTTTCAGGAATTCCACCACCTCCGGTGCCCTCTCCAGGAGGCTCGAACGGACGGTGATGTTCACGCTCACGGAGGGATAGGCGCAGGCGTTATTTTTCTTCCAGACTTCATCGCTGTAAGGGGGCTCTTCGAGGGGCGTCATGTCTAATTTCCCGAGGACCCAGGTGGGGGCCCAGTAATACCCGAACCACGGCTTGCCCTTCCGGTAGGCCGCCGCCATGGACCCGTTCAGGGCCGCATCGGACCCCGGAAGAAAAATATTGTAGAACTTGTCGAGACCGTAGGTCTTCATTTTCTTTTCGTTCACCTTCTGGCACTCCCAGCCGGGAATGCAGGAATAGAAGATGCCCTTCCCGGGGTCCTCGGGATCCTTGAAGAGCTTCCAGTACTTGGGAAGATCGTGGACGCTCTTCAGGCCGGGCGCCGCCGCCTTGATGCCCCGTTCGGGATCCCCCTTGATCATATACGTCGGGACCAGCCACCCCTGCCAGCTGTCCGGGAAATTGCTCCCCAGGTCGATGATCTTGCCGGACTCAATCCCCCGGTCATAGGCCTCCTGCATGTTTTCCACCCAGGTCTCCATGGTGATGTCCACGTCGCCCCGCTCCATGCCTGCCCACAGGGTGATGGTCGCCCCGGGGACATAGTCGACCTTGTACCCGTAGCCATGTTCCAGGATGAAGCCGGCGATGCGGTTGTGAACCTGGACGCTGTCCCAGTTGACGTCCGCCAGGACCAGCGGTCCGCTCGAGGGACCGGCTGCGGACACCCCGGCGGGCGAAGCAATTAACATACCGAATATAATGAATAAAAAGCAAGCCAGCCGACGGAAACACTTCTTGTGCATCTTGAACCTCCTGTCACTTTTTTTTAGATGCGTTTGACCGATGAATCGTCAAAAACCCGATTTCTGAAGAACGTGCCTTCTGAAATGATATTCCTGAAAAAGGAGGAACCGGGGATGTTTCAGATCCAGAACCGGGGGCGGGCCCCAAAAATCGCTGAAACTGGTAAAACGCCACCTCCACCTCAATTTTTCTTACCCGCCCTTCCTGATACAATAAAAAAGGTCATTGATCAACCCCCGTGACGAATCAGAAATGCTTTTCCTTGACCGGAAGCTCCGGGTCGGCCGGCCCTGCAGCGCCGGAAAGATGGGCGAAGACACCCCGAAAACATGGACGACGGAGAGAAGTCGAGGCAGGGGAAAGGCCCCCTTCGGCGGGAACGTCCGGTGAGCTTGACAAGACGGGCCGGACGTGACATATGAACCCTGTCAAGTTGCAGAGGTTTTTTTCATGACTTTTCTCGGATTCGACCCAGTCCCTTATTATTTCACATAAACCCCCGGCACACCGCCCGCCGTATCCCCGGCACCCTCGCCCCCGCCCGAAAAGGCCGCGGAGGCGGCGAAGGATGTACCGGGAATCTTAAGATCTCAAGGAAAACCGCCTCATCGGGCTTCAGGCCGCCGCCATGAAGCGGCCCACCGGAGGAAGTATCCTGAATTCAGAAAGGCTTTGATTCATGAACAATGAAAAGAACGGAAGCCCGGAGGCTCCGGAGCTCTGCGTGGACGTCCGGGGGCTCTGGAAGATTTTCGGCGACCGGTCCGGGGAAATTCTCGGGTCGGACCTCCGGAAGGCGGGCCGGGCGGAGATCAAGGAAAAAACCGGTGCCGTCGTCGCCGTCCGGGACGTGTCGTTTCAGGTCAAAAAGGGGGAATTCTTCGTCATCATGGGGCTTTCCGGAAGCGGGAAGTCCACCCTCATCCGCCTTCTTCTTCGGCTCATCGAGCCGACAGCAGGCGAGATGCACCTCAACGGGGAAAACATCCTGGAGTACGACGAGGAACAGCTCATCCGGTTCCGCCGACACACCACCGCCATGGTCTTCCAGCACTTCGGGCTCTTCCCCCACCGGACGGTCATGGACAACGTGGCATACGGGCTCAAGGTCCGGGGTGTGGGCAGGGAGGAACGTCAGGCCCGGGCCTTGGAGGCCATCGAAACGGTGGGGCTCTCGGGATGGGAGAACTATCTCCCCGGGGCCCTGAGCGGGGGGATGCAGCAGCGGGTCGGAATCGCCCGCGCCCTGGCGAACGACCCGGAAATCCTGTTCATGGACGAGCCCTTCAGTGGTCTTGACCCCCTCATCCGGAGGGAGATGCAGGACGAACTTATCGAGCTTCAGTCCCGTCTCCGCAAAACCATCCTTTTTGTCACCCACGACCTCCACGAGGCTCTCAAGCTCGGGGACCGGATCGTGATCCTCAAGGACGGCGAGGTCATCCAGATCGGGCCGCCCGAGGAGGTGGTCATCGCGCCCGCCGACGATTATGTCCGGGACTTCGTTTGCGACGCCTCCATCCAGAGGGTCCTCACCGCCGGCAGGATCATGGATGAACCGGACGCCCTCGTCTACGACTGGCAGGGCCCCCGGGCCGTCCTCCACATCCTCCGGGCCTCCAAGGAGGACCATGCCTTCGTGGTGAACCGGAAAAGGGAACTCGTCGGCCTCATCACCATGGAGAGGATGAAAAAACTGATCGAAAACCGGGGGGTTTCCCTCGGAGAGGTTATGGACCCCTCGCCGGCCATGACAGGCCCGGACACGGTTCTTCAAGACCTCTTCCCTCTCGCCGCCGGGGCCGAATACCCCATCGCCGTGGTGGACGGAAAACAGAGGTTTCTTGGGGAGATCCAGATCAGTTCCATCTTCGAGAACCTGATCCAGAACGGCCCGGCGAAAGCACGGACGGAGGAGGAAATTTCCCATGAATGATTTTCCCCGTCACATCCGGATCCCGCTCGCCGACTGGATCGACTGTTTCATGTCCTGGCTTCTCGATCACTTCGCCGGGTTTTTCGACGCCCTGGGGGACCTTCTCCTGACGGTCCTGCTGTTCGTTGAAAAGGGTTTTCTCTGGGTGCCCTGGTGGGTCATGATCGGCGCCGTGATCTTCGCCGGGTGGAAGGTCATGGGGCGCTGGTGGGCGGGGCCGATCCTGGGAGGCCTCCTGTTCCTCATCGGCACCTTCGGCTACTGGAACCTCGCCATGATGACCCTGGCCCTCACGACGTCGGCGGTCATCGTTTCCATCCTCATCGGCATTCCCCTGGGCATCCTCATGGCCCGGAGCGACCTCTTCGCGGCCGTCAACCGCCCCGTTCTCGACGCCATGCAGACCATGCCGAGCTTCGTTTACCTCATCCCCGCCCTCATGTTCTTCGGTCTCGGGAAGGTTCCGGCCCTCATTGCCACCCTCATCTACGCCATCCCTCCGGTCATCCGCCTCACCGACGTGGGCATCCGCCAGGTGCCGAAGGAGACGATCGAGGCAGCCCGGGCCTTCGGGGCCGGGTCCCGGCAGATCCTTTTCGACGTCCAGATCCCCCTCGCCGTTCCCTCCATCATGGTGGGAATCAACCAGACCACCATGATGGCCCTCGCCATGGTCGTCATCGCCTCCATGATCGGGGCCCGGGGCCTGGGCCTCGAGGTTCTTCTGGCGATCAACCGCATCGAGGTCGGCCGGGGGTTCGAAGCGGGGGTCAGCATCGTCATCCTGGCCGTCGTCATCGACCGGATCACCCATGGGCTCGCCGTGGCTCGGGAAAAGAGGCTGTGACTTCCCGTCAGTGATGGCGCTCCTCGACAAACCGTTCCCGGTAAAGGCCGTCGTACCGGCCGCTTTTCCGGATCCTCTCCCTCCCTCCTGCCAGGGAGCCGGAACGGTTCCCCCTCCCCTGTCCGGACAACGACACGGGAGACGTCCTCCAGGAGGGGCGGGCCCGGCGCCCGGATCCCGAGGAACGAGACGTACCCGGCGAGACGCCGCAAAGACGGAGGATGAAGGGCAACGCCGCCTGTGGACTTTTTACGAAGCCGTCAAATATCCCCTGGTTCAATCCAGGAATGTCCGTGGATGTGGGAAATGCAGGGGGGAATGAAAGGTGGCATGAAAAAAGGGGCTCCGATTATAACCGTAACCCCTTGATATTGTTTTGGTGGTCCCACGGAGAATTGAACTCCGGTTTCAGGCGTGAGAGGCCCGCGTCCTAACCGCTAGACGATGGGACCATGGCTGGGGGACCAGGATTCGAACCTGGGTAGCAGAATCCAGAGTCCTGAGTCCTACCGCTAGACGATCCCCCAGCAATTTTCAAGAACCCCCGAATTAAAGGATCTGCCTAAAAATGTCAAGTACTAATTTCTTACGCCCTTTCGGATGAATCGGAGGGCTTCGTCGATCCGCTTCACCACCCGGTCCTTCCCCAGGGTAACCATGACCTCGTCAAGACCGGGGCTCACGGTTTTTCCCGTGAGGGCCACCCGGAGCGGCTGGGCGATGATTTTCAGCTTGATCTGCCGGTCGTCGGCGACTTTCCGGAGGAGCGTCTCAATTCCCGCCTTCGTGAAATCGCCACACGATGAAATCGACCGGGCAAGGGCCTCCAGGGGCTCAACGACGTCGGCCTTCAGGAATTTCTCCGCCGCCCCGTCGTCATAGGAAAGGGACTCCTGATAATAGAAAGTCCCGCTCTCGGCAAGATCGACCAGGGTCTTCGACCGGGGTTTCAGGTCCCCCGCAACCCGTTTCAAGAAATCTCCGTCTTTCGTGTCCACACCCATCTTCTCAAAGAAGGGCTTCGCCTCTGCTGCGATCCGCCCGGGATCGGCCTCCCGGAGGTAGTGCTGGTTCAGCCAGAGAAGCTTCTCCGGGTTGAAGACGGCGGCGGATTTCCCCACGGAATCGAGGGTGAAGAAACGGATCATCTCCTCTGCGGAAAATATTTCCTGGTCCCCGTAGGACCACCCGAGGCGGACCAGGTAATTCACCAGGGCCTCGGGAAGATACCCCATATCGCAATAGGCCATGACGGAGGTCGCGCCGTGGCGCTTGCTGAGCCGCGTCCTGTCGGACCCTAAAATCATGGGGACATGGGCGAACTTGGGAACGGCATACCCGAGAGCCTCGTAAATCAGGATCTGCCTCGGCGTGTTGTTCAGGTGATCGTCCCCCCGGATGACGTGGGTGATCCCCATTTCGGCGTCATCCACCACGACGGCGAAGTTATAGGTGGGATAACGGTCGCCCCGCTGGATGACCAGGTCGTCCAGTTCCTCGTTTTCGAACCGGACGGTCCCCTTGATCAGGTCGTCCACCACGGTGACGCCCATGGGAAGGGTCTTGAAACGGACGACGGAGCCTTCCGCCTCCTTCAGGCCTTTTTCCCGGCAGGTGCCGTCATACTTGGGCTTCCGCCCCTCGGCAAGGGCCTTCTTCCTTTTCTCTTCCAGAACCTCCTGGGGACAGGTGCAGTAATACGCCTTGCCTTCCCGGATCAGGTCCTGCACTTTTTGCCTGTGGAGATCCACCCGCTCCGCCTGGTAATAGGGTCCCTCGTCCCAGTCGAGCCCCAGCCAGGTCATGGCGTCCAGGATGGCCCGGGTCGATGCCTCGGTGGACCGCTGCTGGTCCGTGTCCTCGATGCGGAGGACGAACTTGCCGCCGGTGTGCCTGGCATAGAGCCAGTTAAAAAGGGCGGTCCTGGCGCCGCCGATATGGAGATATCCCGTGGGAGACGGGGCAAATCTTGTCCTGACCATGTTTTCTTCCATCTCTTCCTTTCACCTGCCTGTTCGTCTTGACATCTAAATTTTTCATTCTACTTCTTTTTTAATAATTTTGAAACAGGAAAGCTCTGGTTGCATAATCCCGCGTGATTGTCAAGAAAGGGACGTTTAAAAAGAAAATCTTCTTGACAATTTCATGGATTTGTAATTAGTTCTTTCACTTTGTAATTTTTATCATAGGTGTCTCCCTGTGAAGATTCAGGTCCTGAACATCCCTTCGGAGGGGATCCGTCTCGCATACGAGAAAACAGCGGACTGGTTCTCGGAGAAACTGAAAGACGCCGGCCCGAGGGATTTTTCCGTCGACGGGATCAGGGCCCGGTTCAAAGTGACGAAACTCGGCCGGGCCGTCGCCGTCGAGGGTCGCCTGGAAGCCCGGATCGAAATGACCTGCTGCCGGTGCATAAAACCCTTCGGGAGGGATTTCGGCACCGATTTCCGATATACCTATCTTCCCTTCGAAAAGATGCCCCGGGAAGGGGAAACGGAAATCACGGAAGAGGACGTGGGGGTCGGTTACTATGAAGACGTCATCGATCTGGCGGAGATCGCCGTGGAACAGATCGTCCTGGGCATCCCCATGAAACCCCTTTGCGGGGAGAACTGCAGGGGGTTATGTCCCTATTGCGGAAATGATTTAAATGTGGCAGATTGCGGCCATGAACAAAAAACCTTGTCCAGTCCTTTTGCCGTACTTAAGGATTATCCCTTCAAAAAAACAAAGAGGTAAGATCCATGCCGAATCCAGTAAAAAGACATTCCAAATCGAGAAGAAACATGAGGCGGTCTCATGACTTCCTCACACCGCCGGCCACATCCGTCTGCCCTCAGTGCAACGAACCGAAGATGCCCCACCGGGCATGCCCCAACTGCGGGACCTATAAGGGAAGAGAAGTCATCGAAATCAAAAAGTCATCCTGAATCGGAATATAGATGATTCATGGACGGGACGGGCGTCGTTTTTCCCGGCCAGGGTTCCCAGTATCCGGGAATGGGTCGGGATTTCTTTCTTCAGTTCAGGGAAGGCCGGGACACCTTCGAGGAAGCCGGTGATACCCTGGGATTCGATATGGCCTCCCTGTGCCTGGAAGGCCCTCAGGAAAAACTTGACCTTACGGTCCACACGCAAACGACGATCCTGACGGTGAACATTGCCGCTTACCGTGTCTTTCGGAACCGGACGGGGATCACCCCGAGAGTACTGGCCGGGCACAGCCTGGGCGAATACAGCGCCCTGTGCGTCGCCGGGGCGATTTCTTTTCCAAACGCCCTGCAGCTGGTGCAGATCCGCGGAAAGCTCCAGCAGGAAGCGGTTCCGCCCGGTACCGGCTCCATGGCGGCACTCATGGGTCTTTCACGGGAAGAAATCGAGATGATCTGCCTTACCGCGTCATCGGAAGGCGCTGGAATCGTGGAGTTGACAGGCTTCAACGCGCCGGGTCAGTACGTCGTTTCCGGTCATGCCGAAGCGGTGGACGGTATGATCCGGAAGGTCAGGGAACGGGGCGGGACAATGGCTGTCCGTCTGCCTGTCAGCGTCCCCTGTCATTCCTCCCTCCTCAGGGAAGCCGCCGATCGTTTCCGGGAAGCCCTCCTGAAAGTCCGTATCGAATCATGCCGAATCCCCGTCATCCCCAACTGCGATCCCCATATCCTTCATGACAGGGATCGGACGGCGGACCTCCTGGTCAGGCAGATCCATTCACCGGTGCGCTGGCAGGAAACCATCGAACGGATGGCCGCCATGGGGGTGGGCTCCATCGTGGAAGCCGGCCCGAAAAAAGTCCTTTCCGGCCTGGTGAAACGGATTGACCGGACCCGTCGGATCATGAATGTGGAGGACCGGCCCAGCCTCGAAAAAACAGCCGCTCTCCTGGGAAAGGCATAGGCGTTTCATGGAAGAAAGGAGAACAAACGTGCTTGTCACGGGCGGCTCCCGCGGAATCGGCCGGGCCGTCGCCCTGAAACTGGCCCGTAAGGGGCATTTCGTCTGGATAAACTACCGCAGCAACACGGCAGCGGCCGAGGAGACCCTCCGGGCCATCCGGGAACGCGGCGGCGACGGGGCCCTGGCTCCCTTCGACGTGGCCGACTTCGACCTGACCCGGGCTTCCATCGGGAAACTGATCGATGCGAAGGGTGCCGTCGGCATTCTTGTCAACAACGCCGGTCTGTCCAGAGACGGACTCATCGTCCGGGCCCGGGAAACGGACTGGGACGAAACGATGGACACCAACCTGAAGGGCGTCTTCAACTGCTGCCGGGCCGTCGTCCGGGACATGATGAAAAACCGCTGGGGCCGAATCGTCAATATGACATCCATCGTGGCCGAATCGGGCAATCCCGGTCAATCCATTTACAGCGCCTCCAAGGCGGGGGTGATCGGTTTCACCCGGTCCCTGGCCCGTGAGCTCGGGCCAAGAAATATCACGGTGAACGCCGTCAGCCCCGGGTTCATCAAAACGGACATGACGTCGTCCATCCCTCCCGCCGGTGTGGAAAAGATCATCGAAATGATTCCCCTGGGAAGGCCCGGAAGCCCGGAGGACGTGGCGGCGGCGGTTGCTTTCCTCACGACGAACGGGGCGGCTTACATCACGGGCCAGGTGATTCATGTCAACGGCGGGCTCGACATGTAGGGAGCTTCCTGTCCTCTATGAATCAATGACGCTCATACCATCAGACCTTAGACCGATATGAATTAGGAGGAGGCATTTCATGACAGTTGAAGAACAGGTAAAGAAAATCATCGTGGAGCAGCTGAATGTCACGGAGGAGGAATGCGTGCTCGAAGCCTCGTTCGTCGATGACCTCGGCGCCGATTCGCTGGATCTCGTGGAGCTCGTCATGGCCATGGAAGACCATTTCGGAGTTGAAATTTCCGACGAGGAACTCATGAAGATCCGGACGATTCAGGATGCCGTGGATTATATCAAGAAGCGTCTTTCACAATAGGAACGATGAATCCGTTCAAGAAGCGCGTCGTCGTCACCGGGCTCGGCACGGTCAATCCCCTGGGAAATTCCGTCCGGGACTCCTGGGAGGCCGCCTGTTCCGGACGATCGGGCATCGGGCCCATCACCCGGTTCGACCCCTCCGACTTTCGAACCCGGATCGCCGGGGAGGTCAGAAACTTCGATCCCCTCGCCTTTGTCAGCGCCAAGGAGGCGAGGAGAACGGATCCCTTTATCCTCTATGCCCTGGCCTCAGCGGAAATGGCCGTCTCCGACGCCGGCCTGAATCATGGGAAGGACCTGGGCGACCGGGCAGGGGTCATCATCGGTTCCGGCATCGGGGGACTTTCCACCACGGAAAGAGAAAAGGAGACCCTGCTGAAACACGGTCCCCGGAAGCTTTCTCCTTTCACGATCCCCGCCGTCCTGCCGAATCTGGCCGCCGGGCAGGTCTCCATTCGGTACGGTGCCCGTGGACCCATCAGCTGCCCCGTAACGGCCTGTGCTTCGGGAAATAACGCCGTGGGAGACGCCTATCGCATGATCGCCTGCGGCCAGGCGGACGTCATGATCACCGGCGGCGTGGAAGCCGCCGTGTGTCCCCTGACGGTGGCGGGATTCAATGCCATGAGGGCCCTTTCCACGAGAAACGACGATCCCGGGAAGGCCAGCCGGCCCTTCGACCGGGACCGGGATGGATTCGTCATTTCGGAAGGGGCGGGAATCCTCATCCTCGAGGAGTACGCCCATGCCCTGAACCGGGGGGCAAGAATCTACGCCGAGATGGCGGGATACGCCACGACAAGCGATGCCTTTCACGTGGCCGCCCCGCCGCCGGGGCACCCCGGAGCGTTCCGTTCCATGAAACTCACCCTGGAAGACGCCGGCCTCCGTCCTTCCGAGATCGATTACATCAACGCCCACGGCACCTCGACGCCCCTGAACGATGCTTACGAGGTGGAGGCCGTCCTGAGGCTCTTCGGGGACCGGGAAGACCTCGCCGTAAGTTCCACCAAGTCCATGACGGGGCATCTTCTCGGCGCCGCCGGCGGCCTGGAGTCGATCTTCACCGTTCTGGCCGTCGCCGAAGGCATCCTTCCACCCACCATCAACCTGGACCATCCGGAAAAGGAATGCCGTCTCGACTTCGTCCCCCATGCTTCCAGGAAAAGACAAGTCCGGGCGGCCCTTTCCAACAGCTTCGGGTTCGGCGGCGTCAACGCCGTCCTGGCCTTCCGCAGGTTCGAGGAGTAGAGCCGTGCGTATCATGATCGCTTCGGACCACGCGGGATTTTCCCTGAAAAAGGATATCGCCGCCTTTCTGAAAATGAAGGGACATGATATTTCCGATGCCGGGACGAACGGCGAAGAATCGGTGGATTACCCCGATTATGCCGAGCGGGTGGCCCGGGCGGTGGCTTCCGGCGCCTATGACCGGGGCATCCTCGTTTGCGGCTCGGGCGTCGGCATGGCCATCGCGGCGAACAAGGTCCCGGGGATCCGCGCCGTCATGGGCCTGAACGTCGAAACGGCCCGTCTCAGCCGGGCCCACAACGACACGAACGTCCTCTCCCTGGCGGGCCGCATGACGGAGGCCGAAGAGGCCCGGCAGATTGTCCTGACCTGGCTGGAAACGGCCTTCGAAGGGGGGCGGCACAATCGAAGACTTGACAAAATCCGCGAAATAGAAAGAAAATGCGTTTTTGTGCCCGCAGACGGGCAGAGGTGATACGAGACGGGAATCAACGCGAATATCAGTTCACCGCGGTCATCGAGGGGCTTCGCCGTGCTCATCCGATCCGAGGGAATCCAGACACAGGAGGAAAAAACATGTCTCATCTTTGGAAAACCGATCCTGAAATCGCCCGGGCCATTCTTCTGGAAACAAAGCGGCAGGCCGGCAAACTCGAGATGATCGCCTCGGAAAATTTTGTCAGTGAGGCCGTCCTGGAAGCCCAGGGCTCCATCATGACCAACAAGTACGCTGAAGGATACCCGGACAAGCGGTATTACGGGGGCTGCGAATTCGTGGACATCGCGGAAACCCTCGCCCGGGACCGGGCCCGGAAACTGTTCGGCTGCGATCATGTGAACGTCCAGCCCCACTCGGGGACCCAGGCCAACATGGCCGTGTACTTCGCCGCCCTCCAGCCGGGAGACACGGTCCTGGGGATGAACCTCTCCCATGGGGGGCACCTCTCCCACGGAAGCCCAGCCAACTTTTCCGGCCGTCTCTACAGGGTGGTCTCCTACGGCGTGGACCGCAAGACGGAGAGGATCGACTTCAACGAAGTGGAGTCTCAGGCGAAAGAGCACAAGCCGAAAATGATCGTGGTCGGCGCCAGCGCCTATCCGAGAACCATCGATTTCCAGACCTTCCGGGAAATCGCCGACCGGACGGGGGCGATCATCATGGCCGACATCGCCCACATCGCGGGGCTTGTCGCCACGGGAATCCACCCCACCCCCATCCCCGTCTGCGAATTCGTCACCACGACGACCCACAAGACGCTCCGCGGTCCCCGGGGCGGCATGATCATGTGCAAGGAGGCCTTCGCCAAAACCCTCGACAGCCGGGTGTTCCCGGGAAGCCAGGGCGGCCCCCTCATGCATGTCATCGCCGCGAAGGCGGTGGCCTTCCAGGAGGCCCTCGGCGCCGATTTCCAAAAATATCAGAAGCAGATCGTCCTGAACGCCCATGCCCTGGCGGAGGAGCTGATCCGCCACGGCTTCCGGCTCGTCTCCGGAGGAACGGACAACCACCTCATGCTCGTGGACCTGACGGAGAAGGGCATCACCGGCAAGGATGCCCAGGAAGCCCTGGACCGGGCGGGCATCACCGTGAACAAGAACGGGATCCCCTTCGACACCCGGGGCCCCCAGGTGACCAGCGGCATCCGGATCGGCACGCCGGCCCTGACCACGAGGGGCATGAAGGAGAAGGAAATGGGGATCATCGGCCAATGGATCGCCGACGTGGTTCACCATATCGAAAACGAGAAAAAGATCGAGGAAGTCAGAAACGACGTGGCCAAACTCTGTGAACAATTCCCCCTCTACGGAGAACGGATCGGAAGCCAGGAACGCCATTCCAGGCCCTGAAGAGAGACGGCTTCGCAATCAACCCTCATGCCCTGCCGGAAGGACCGCGAAGCACAGCCATGACAGGGCGATAAGGTGAATGTTTTGGACGAAAAGACCCCCCCGTCCCCGTTCGAAAGACCGAGCTGGGAACAGTATTTCATGGATATCGTCGAACTTGTTTCCCGGCGGTCCACCTGTCTTCGCAGGAAGGTGGGGGCTGTTTTCGTCCGGGACAAGCGAATCCTCGCCACGGGGTACAACGGGGCACCGACGGGTCTTCGCCACTGCCTGGAGAGGGGATGTCTCCGGGAGGAGCTTCATGTCCCATCGGGGGAGCGGCATGAACTCTGCAGGGGCCTTCACGCGGAACAGAACGCCATCATCCAGGCGGCCCTCCATGGGGTCAGTGTCAAGGGGGCGACCCTTTACTGCACCAATCATCCCTGCATCATCTGTTCCAAGATGATCGTCAATTCGGGTATCACAGGCATCGTTTTCCGGGAGGGATACAGTGACCGTCTATCCGAGGAGATCCTGGCGGAAGCGGCGATTCCGGTGAAAAAATCATGAAATGCCCTTTCTGCAGCAACGGTGAAAACAAGGTCATCGATTCCCGGATCAGCAAGGAAGGAAACGCCATACGGAGAAGAAGGGAGTGCCTTTCCTGCGGCAAGAGGTTCACGACCTATGAATACGTGGAGGAAGTCCTCCCCGTGGTGGTGAAAAAGGACGGCCGGAGGGAACCCTTCGAGCGGGACAAGATCCGTTCAGGGATCAAGAAAGCCTGTGAAAAAAGGCCCATCAGCATGGACAGGATCGACGTTGTCGTGGACCGGGTCGAGCAGGCCTGCCAGGAGGCCCAGCAGAAGGAAATTTCCACGGCGGAAATCGGGGAAAAGGTCATGGAGGAACTCCATCGCCTCGATGAAGTGGCTTACGTCCGGTTTGCCTCGGTGTACCGCCGGTTCAAGGATGCCGGCGATTTTCTCGAGGAATTGAATGCCTTTATCAAAAGCAAGGCGGACAGGGAAAAGTAATGTTCACAGGAATCATTGAAGCCCTTGGAAAGGTCAGAGGATTGAGGAGACAGGGCCTCGACGGCGTTCTCGAAATCGAGACGGCCATGAACCTGGCGGATGTGGCCCTGGGGGACAGCATCGCCGTCTCCGGCGTCTGCCTCACCGTAACGGGAAAGGAATCCCGGGGGTTCCGGGCCGACGTTTCCGCGGAAACCCTGTCGAGAACGACCCTGAACAGCCTGGCCGCGGGGGATCTTGTGAATCTCGAAAAGGCCCTCCGTCCGAATTCGTTTCTCGGCGGTCACTTCGTCCTCGGTCATGTGGACGGAACGGCGCAGATCAGGGAAAAGACGATGCGGTCGGCCTCGATCCTCTTCGGTTTCGAGATATCCGCCGGCCTTTCGAAATATATCGTGGAAAAAGGGTCCATCACCGTGGACGGGATCAGTCTCACCGTAAACAGGTGTGAAAAAAACCGGTTTTATGTTAATATCATCCCCCGCACGGCGGAGGAAACGACCCTCCGATTCAGGAAAATCGGCGACCGGGTAAATATCGAAACGGATATCCTGGGGAAATACATCGAAAAGCTTCTCCACCCGGAACGGGATCTGGATGAAGATTTTTTAAAGAAACATGGATTCATGAAATCATGAAGCTCTCCCGGGGGACCCTTTCCTGACCACGCCCCCGAATAAACGAAGTTGAGGAAGAAATCATGCCGGTATGCACAGTTGAAGAAGCCATCGAGGATATACGGAATGGCCGAATGATCGTCCTGGTGGATGACGAGGACCGGGAAAACGAAGGCGACCTCTGCCTGGCCGCCCAGTTTATCACCCCGGAAAGCATCAACTTCATGGCCAAGTACGGCCGCGGTCTGATCTGCCTTACCCTGTCCGATGAGATCGCGGACCGGCTCCAGCTCCCCCTCATGGTGCGGCGCAACGAGTCCCGCTTCGGGACGGCCTTCACCGTCTCCATCGAAGCCAAGAAAGGCGTCACCACGGGCATCTCCGCCGCCGACCGGGCCACAACCGTCCAGGTCGCCGTGGCCGACGGGGCTACGGCGGACGATCTCGTCAGCCCGGGGCACGTGTTCCCCATCCGGGCCCGGAAGGGCGGGGTCCTGGTGCGGACAGGGCAGACGGAAGGATCGGTGGACCTGGCCAGGCTGGCGGGATTGAAATCCGCCGGGGTGATCTGTGAAATCATGAAGGACGACGGGACCATGGCCCGGATGCCCGACCTGGAGATCTTCGCCGGGGATCACAACCTCAAGATCTGCACCATCGCGGACATCATTCAGTTCCGCATGCGCAATGAATTGCTGGTCCGCCGGGCTGCGGAGGCGACCCTTCCCACCCGTTACGGCGGAACGTTCAGAATCATCGTCTACGAGAACGACGTGGACCAGATGAAACACGTCGCCCTCGTCAAGGGAGACATCACGCCCGAGGACGAGGTCCTGGTCCGGGTCCACTCCGAGTGTCTCACCGGCGATGTTTTCGGATCGGACCGCTGCGATTGCGGCGACCAGCTCCAGACCGCCATGAGGATGGTGGAAAAAGAGGGGAAGGGCGTCATCGTCTACATGCACCAGGAAGGACGGGGAATCGGTCTCGCCAACAAGATCAAGGCTTACAACCTCCAGGAAAACGGCCGGGACACGGTGGAGGCGAACATCGAACTGGGGTTCAAGGAAGATCTCCGGGATTACGGTATCGGCGCCCAGATCCTCGTGGACGTGGGTGTCCGGAAAATGCGCCTCATGACGAACAACCCGAAGAAGATCGTCGGTCTCGATGGTTACGGTGTCACCGTGGTCGAGCGGGTCCCCATCGAGATCCCTCCGACCCGGGAAAACGTGCACTACCTGACGACCAAGAAGGAAAAGATGGGACATCTCCTGAACATCTGAGAACGTCCCGTCTATGGCGGGGTTTTCCTGAGAACCACCGGACCACCGGGAGATACAGAAGGGAAAGGGACAGGATCATGGCGAAGCTGACGGAAGGAAAAATCATTGCCAGGGGACTCAAGTTCGGGATCGTGGCGAGCCGTTTCAACGATTTCATCTGCGGCCGGCTGGTCGAGGGCGCCCTGGACGCCCTGACGCGGGCGGGGGCGGAAGACCGGGACATCGAAATTTTCAAGGTGCCCGGCGCTTTTGAAATCCCCGTGGCGGCAAAAAAGATCGTCAAAAGCGGGCGGTTCGACGCCGTTATCTGCATCGGGGCGGTCATCCGGGGATCAACCCCCCATTTTGAATACATCAGCGCCGAAGTCACCAAGGGGATCGCCGCCGTTTCCCTCGAAACGGAAGTGCCGGTGGCCTTCGGCGTCCTCACCACGGACACGATCGAACAGGCCATCGAGCGGGCGGGCACGAAAGCGGGAAACAAGGGGTGGGAGGCCGCCCTGTCGGCCATCGAGATGGCCAATTTGTTCAAGCTCCTGTAATAAACGGGGGGGAGAATGGGACGAAGAAGAAAGGCGAGAGAGATCGCCCTTCAGGTTCTTTACCAGATGGATGTCACGGGACTTTCCCCGGGGGAAGCCATGGATCTGTTCTGGCAGCATTTCGATGCTCCCGAATATGCCCGGCCTTTCTGTACCCGGCTCATCGAAGGAACCCACGAGCACAGGGAGGATATCGACAACCGTATCCGGCGGGTTTCATCGAACTGGTCCATGGAACGGATGGCCATCGTGGACCGGAATATCCTCAGGATGGCCGTTTTCGAGCTCCTCTACTGCCAGGATATCCCGCCGAAGGTGGCCATCAACGAAGCCATCGACTTAGGGAAGGAATACGGAACGGAAAACTCCGGTTCTTTCATCAACGGTATCCTCGATGCCCTTTTCGGCAACCTGCAGGAGAATCATGGACATCAGGATATCATCGGCATCGGTTGACGGGCTGAATCACGAGGATCTCGCCATTCTCCTCTATGCCGACGAAAGACCCCCCAAGGGCTTCTGCGGAACCGTGGACTGGCGGATGAACGGTCTCATCTCCCGTTACATGGCCGGCGGCGTGATTTCCGGAAAATACCTGGAAAGGATACTCATCTCCCCCCACAGACCGGGCTCCGGGAAACTATTTCTTTTCGGCATGGGCAACCGGGAGGCCCTGACGGGGGAACGGATGCAGACGCTGGGACGGGACATGGGAAAAACCCTGTCGGCCGTCGGCATCCGCCGTCCCGCCTTCCATATCACGGGAAGACCCCCTTTCCCTTTTCCCGCTTCTGAAATGACAACGCGCGCCTTCTCCGGAATACTGGAATCTTATTTCAATGCCGGCAGTCCCCTTCCCGTGGAAATCACCTGTATCGTCCACCCGGCGGATCTCCGGGACGAGATTCTTCTCGGACTGTATCAATTGAAGGTGACGGCAAAAATGGAGTCCGCCATCCGTATTCATCACTGACCAGGAAGGACCCGTCATGAGAATCATCGTCATCGGTGCAGGGGAAGTCGGGTACAACATATCGGATATCCTCTCCAGGGAGGGCAACGACGTCGTCATCATCGACAAGAACGAGGAACGCCTCAAGTCCGTATCGGAAAACATCGACGTCCAGACCCTCCAGGGAAGCGGGAGCAGCCCCGAAATCCTGAAAAAAGCGAAGCTCGACCAGTCGGACATGATTGTCGCCGTCACGGACAGCGACGAAACGAACATCGTGGCCTGTCTCCTCGCCGCCGTCCAGTCCAAGGCGATCCTGAAGATCGCCCGCATCCGCAACCCCGATCTCAACAGGGATTCGAAGATCTTCGACAAGAACCACCTGGGCATCGATCTGTGCATCAATCCGGAAAGAGAAGCGGTGACAAGCGTCATCAACCTCATGGAATATCCGGGAGCATCGGAAATCATCGACTTCGCCGAGGGGCGGATCAAGCTCGCCGCCTTCTTTGTCAACGGCAACTGCGAGGCCCTTGGAAAGGAACTCCGGGAGGTGAAAAACACTTGCGGCGCTCAGGACTTCCTGGTGGCTTCCATCACACGGCACGGTGAACCCATCGTTCCGACGGGGAAAACGATTCTCCGGGAGAGCGATTACCTCTTCGTCCTGTCCGAATCCAAGAACGTTCGGAATATCCTCAGCTTTTTCGGAAAGGACGTGGCTCCGCCCCAGCGGATCTTCATCATGGGGGGGGGCACAACCTCCCTCATGCTGTCGGAAGCCCTGGAGAAGAAGGGAATCCTCCTGAAGATTATCGAGAAGCGGCAGGACCGGTGCGAATACCTCGCCTCCATGCTGGACAAGGCGGTGATTCTCCACGGCGACGGGACGAGCCAGGACCTCCTGAAGGAAGAGAATATCCAGGAAGCGGATTATTTCATCGCCGTGACGAATGACGAGGAAGCCAATATTCTGGGGTCCCTCCTGGCCAAGCAGTTAGGAGCCAAGAAGGTCATCGCCCTCATCAACCGGGTGGACTACACCCATCTCGTGCCCTACGTGGGCATCGACGCCGTCATGAACCCGAGGCAGGCCACGATCAGCAAGATCCTTCATTTCATAAGGAAGGGGAAAATCATTTCGGCCACCCCGCTGCGGGACGAAAAAGCCGAGGCCGTCGAATTCATCGCTCTCGAAACGTCGGAGATTACCAACAAACCTCTCAAGGACATCCGGTTCCCCAAAGGGGCCATCGTCGGCGCCATCCTGCGGAACAACGAGGTCATTATTCCCTGGGGAGACTCGTTCATCCAGCCGGGAGACCGGGTCATTCTCTTCACCCTGCGCTCGGCCATCCCCCAGGTAGAAAAGTTTCTGACCGTCAAGCTCGACTACTTCGCATGAAGCCGGGAAAAATCCTTTACATTCTTGGGGCTTTTCTCTTTTTTCTGGGTCTCATGATGGTCCTGCCCCTCACGTGGTCCCTCTTCTACGGGGACCCGGACGTGGAAGCTTTCAGCCTCTCCATTTTCATCATCTGTTCTTCCGGCGGATTCCTCTATTTCATCAACCGGTCGCCGGAGGATATCACGCTGAGCCACCGTGAAGGGTTTTTCATCGTGGCGGCGGGATGGTTCCTCGCGGGTATTTTCGGCAGCCTTCCTTACATGCTTTACGGTGTTCTGCCCGGTTTCACCGACGCCTTCTTCGAATCCATCTCCGGATTCACGACCACCGGCGCCACAGTCATCACGGGCATCGATACCCTGCCTCACGGCATCCTCCTGTGGCGCTCCATGACCCAATGGTTAGGCGGGATGGGCATCATCATCCTTTCCATCGCCATCCTCCCCCTCCTCGGGGTCGGGGGCATGCAGCTCTACAAGGCGGAAATGCCGAGCCCCGTAAAAGACAAGCTCACACCCCGGATCACGGAAACGGCCCGGACCCTCTGGATTGTTTACGTCATTCTCTCCACCGTCGAATTCATTTTTCTTCTCTTCGGGGGCCTGGACCCTTTCGAAGCCCTCTGCCACACCTTCTGCACCATGGCCACCGGAGGCTTTTCCACCCACGACGCGAGCATCGCCTACTTTCACAGCCCTTACATCGACGGGGTCATCACCGTTTTCATGATCATCGCGGGAATCAACTTCACCCTTCACTACACGCTCCTCCTTGGAGATTTCCGAACGGCGTTCGAAAACGGGGAACTTCGCTTCTATCTCGGGCTCCTTCTTGCGGGAACGCTTCTCGTCACCTTCGACCTCTGGCATACCGTGTTCGACCGCCTCTCGGAAAGCTTCCGATATGCTTCCTTCCAGGTGGTTTCCGTAATGACGACCACGGGGTTCGTTACGGACAACTATGAGCGCTGGCCGGGGCTCTCCCGGTTCATCCTCCTCCTCCTCATGTTCATCGGCGGCTCCGCGGGGTCCACGGGAGGGAGCATCAAGTGCCTCCGGATACTTCTGATCCTCAAGCACAGTTCCATGGAACTCTACCGCCTCGTCCACCCCCATGCCGTCGCCGCCGTCAAATTAGGAAAGCGGATCGTCTATCCGGAAACCATGGCCAGCATTTGGGGGTTCTTCATTCTCTACCTCTCCATGACCATCACCGCGACGATCCTTCTTCTCCTCTTCGGGCTGGACCCTCTGACGGCCTTTTCCTCCGTGGCCGCCACCATGGGAAACGTGGGGCCCGGGTTCGGACTCGTCAATCCCGCCTCCACCTATGCGGACCTTCCCGGTCCCGCCAAGGGGATTCTGTCTTTCTGCATGATCGCCGGCAGGCTCGAAATCTATACGATTATCGTACTCCTGACCCCGGAGTTCTGGAAAAAATAGGATTGAAAGAAGGGGGGATAAATGATAATCGCCAGTGAGGACGGGATGTTTCCCGGGAAACCATCTCGACACCCCGGACCCTTGGTGAAATTGTAAAAGCCGTCAACCTTGAACGGAAAATCAGGAAGAAGAGGGACCCTACCATGGAAAGGAAGTACACGCCCCACACCATCGAAGAAAAGTGGCAGAAAATCTGGGAAGAACGGCATACTTTCAAGGCAAAGGAAGATCCGGGGAAAAAGAAATATTACCTCCTGGAAATGTTCCCCTACCCCTCGGGGAAAATACACATGGGCCATGTCCGGAACTATACCATCGGCGACGTCGTGGCACGATACAAGAAAATGCAGGGATTCAACGTTCTTCACCCCATGGGATGGGACGCCTTCGGCATGCCCGCGGAAAACGCCGCCATAGAGCGGGGCATCCATCCCGCCAAGTGGACCCGCGAAAACATCGAGGCCATGAAGGCCCAGTTGAAACGGATGGGTTTCAGCTACGACTGGGACCGGGAACTGGCCACCTGCGAACCCCGGTATTACCGGTGGGAGCAGCTTTTCTTTCTGTGGATGTACGACAAGGGCCTGGCCTATAAAAAAGCCTCCGTCGTGAACTGGTGTTCCCAGTGCAAAACCGTCCTGGCCAACGAGCAGGTGGAAAGCGGTGCCTGCTGGAGATGCGGAACGGAAGTCCTGCAGGAACATTTGGAGCAGTGGTTCTTCCGGATCACCGATTACGTCGAGGAACTTCTCGCATACTGCGACAGGCTGCCCGGGTGGCCGGAGCGGGTCATCACCATGCAGAAGAACTGGATCGGTAAAAGTATGGGCTGCGAAATCGATTTTCCCATGGCCGGCGATCCCGGGAAATCCATCAAGGTCTTCACCACCCGGCAGGACACGATCTTCGGGGCCACCTTCATGCTCGTCGCCGCGGAACACCCGCTGGTCATGGAGCTTGCCAAGGGGAAACCGATGGAACGGGAGGTCCGCGAGTTCGTGGACCGGGTCAGCCGGCAGGACCGGCTCATGCGGACCTCCGATTACTACGAAAAAGAAGGGGCCTTCCTCGGCGCATACTGCCTCAACCCCGTGACGGGATGGAAAATGCCCATCTACGCCGCCAATTTCGTCCTCGCCGAGTATGGAACGGGCTGCGTCATGGCCGTCCCCACCCATGACCAGAGGGACTTCGAATTTGCCAGGAAATACGATCTCGACCTGGTCGTGGTCATCGAAAACCCGAAGGGGCCCCTGGACGCCAGGACCATGACGGAAGCCTACGTGGACGAGGGAATCCTCGTCAACTCCGGTCCCTTCAACGGCCTGCCGAACATGGAGGCCCTTGACACGATCGCGGACCATCTCGAATCCCTGGGCAGGGGCAGGAGAACCATTCAGTACCGGCTCCGGGACTGGGGAATTTCAAGACAGCGGTACTGGGGCGCCCCCATTCCCATCATTTGCTGCGACAAGTGCGGAACCGTCCCCGTCCCAGAGACGGATCTCCCGGTTCTCCTTCCCATGGACGTGGAACTCACCGGGGAGGGCGGCTCCCCCCTGGCCCGAAACGAAGCCTTCCTGAAAACCGATTGCCCGAGCTGCGGGGGCCCCGCCAGGCGGGAAACGGACACCATGGACACCTTCGTAGAATCCTCCTGGTACTTCGACCGCTTCTGCTGCGCCGATTATGACAGGAAACCGGGTCTGGACAAGGAAAAAGTCTCGTACTGGATGCCCGTGGACCAGTACATAGGCGGCATCGAACACGCCATTCTCCACCTGCTCTACGCCCGTTTCTACACGAAGATGCTCCGGGATTTCGGTGTCTTCGACTTCGACGAACCGTTCCTGAACCTCCTCACCCAGGGCATGGTGTGCAAGGAAACCATGCGCTGCAAAAAACACGGCTATCTTTACCCCGACCAGGTGAAAGAGGGCTCGTGCGTCCTGTGCGAAGGACCGGTGCAGATCGGGAAAACGGAAAAGATGTCCAAATCCCTCAAGAACGTCGTGGATCCCGATTATCTGATCCGGGAATACGGCGCCGACACGGCCCGTCTCTTCTGTCTTTTCGCCGCCCCCCCGGAAAAGGACCTGGAATGGAGCGATCAAGGCGTGGAAGGGGCCTTCCGGTTTTTAGGAAGAGTCTGGCGGATGGTCATGGATTACGCCGATGAAATCCGGGGCCTTTCCCCGTCCGCGGAACCGGAGGACCTTCCGGAGGACCTGAAGGGCCTCCGGAGAAAAACCCACCAGACGATCCGGAAAGTCACGGAAGATATCGACCAGCGGTTCCATTTCAACACGGCCATCAGCGCCGTCATGGAACTCGTGAACACCGTTTACCAGGTCCCCCGCCCCTCCGGCGGCGACCGGAAGGCCCTTCAACTCCTCGGGGAGGCCATCCGGACCGTGGTTGTTCTCCTGAACCCCTTTGTCCCCCACATGACGGAGGAACTCTGGCAGATCCTGGACGGCTCCGCGGCGCTTTCCGAGACCCCCTGGCCTTCCTTTGATCCGGAGGCCGCCCGGGAAGAGGAAATCACCATCGTCATTCAGATCAACGGAAAACTCCGAAGCCGGCTCCAGGCAAGAGCCGATGAAACGGATGAGGCGATCAAGGACCGGGCCCTCCGGGACGACGGGGCCAGGCGGTTCATCGAGGACAAAACGGTGCGGAAAGTGATCTACGTGCCGAAGAAACTCGTCAATATAGTCGTTTCCTGAAGGGGAGAAATCGTTGATCCTGTATCGGGGGAAAAACGGGGAATCTCTTTCCCGGAGGTCGGAGACAGCCGGAAAAAGGCTGAGGCGGGCGGTCGCTTTTCTTTCCCTCTTCTGTCTCTTTTTTTCAGGAAGCTGCGGGTATCGGTTCGTCCAGGAGGGGAGTCATATCGATCCGGCCCTCCGGTCGATCTTTGTTCCAGCCTTTCCCAACCAGACCGATGAATCCACCCTCGGAAACACCCTGCGGGAATCCCTGATTCTGGAGTTGCGCAAGGGAAGCCGTTTTCAGCTTGCGGCGGGGCGGGAAGACGCGGATCTCCTCCTTCTTTGCGAACTAAGGTCTTATGAGACCTACCCCGTTTCCTACGGGGAAGCGGGATACGCCCGGGAAAACCGCATCCATCTGACGGTGGATCTGACCCTGGAAAACCGCCTGAACGGAACGGTCCTGTGGTCCGGAAGGAATATGGCGGGAACGGAAACTTACGGCATCAGCCTCGATCCCCGCAGGACGGAAAAAAACCGCCGGGCCGCCCTGGGGGAACTTGCACGGGATCTGGCGGAAAGGGCCTACCGGGTGATGACTTCAGGATTTTGAGGCACCGGCGAGGGCGTTCACGCGCCGCGTCAGCCGGGATATTTTCCGCGCCGCATTGTTTCTGTGAAGGATTCCCTTGCCCGACGCTTTGTCAATGATGGAAATGGCCGTCTGGAGAGACGCTAAAGACTGGGCCGGGTCCTTTTCTTCCACGGCCTTGAGAACGGCCTTGATCCGGGTTTTCACGTGGGACTTCACCGACACGTTGCGCACCCTCTTCTTCTCCGACTGGCGGTTCCGCTTGATTGCTGATTTATGGTTAGCCAAGGATTTCCTCCCTCATGAATCGTAATCTCAAAAATTTACCAGAGCGAAAACTTCTATATCACTTTCCACGGTCTGTCAAGATGAAAACAGATGGAAACGGATGCCGCGGAGGGAAAAAATACCGATCGCCCGTTGCAATTCCATGGATTCAATCGTATAAGGTTCCCATGATCCTGAATTTCACGCAATCCAGATCACCTTTCGGGAGTGACCCATGATTGTCCGCTGCTGGGGGGCCCGAGGCTCCATCCCCGTATCGGGGAAAGAATATCTCCGGTACGGCGGCGATACGACCTCCATCGAAATCCGAAGCCGAAACAACGATATCCTCCTCATCGACGCCGGCTCCGGCATCCGCCGCCTCGGTAATCAGCTCATGGAGGAGGGCTCTTCCCGCTTCATCATGATTTTTACCCACGCCCACTGGGACCATCTCATGGGATTCCCTTTTTTCAAACCCCTTTACCTGGAAAGGACGGATATCTCGCTTTATGGATGTCCCTTCACCCGCGATTCCGTCCGGCAGATGATCGCACGGATCATGAGAGCCCCGAATTTCCCCGTGGAATTCGAAGACATCCGTGCCGGGATCACATTCCATGAGGTCTGCAACCATCCCTTCACCATCGGATCCATCACCGTCACCCCGATCCCGCTCAGCCACCCCAACCGGGGGCTGGGATACCGTTTCGAGGAGGCGGGCCGCCGTTTCGTCTTCCTGACGGACAACGAACTTTCCCATGGCCATCCCGGGGGACGGTCTTTCGGGGAATATGCGGCGTTTTCCGAGGGGGCGGACCTTCTCATTCACGATGCCGAATTCACCGAAGAGGAGTATCTGAAAACGAGGGCCTGGGGCCATTCCATTTATCAGGACGCCCTTCGTCTCGCCCTGGACGCCGGGGTCCGGAGGCTCGGACTATTCCACCACAACCAGGACAGAACGGACGACGCCCTGGACGGCATCATCGGCAGTTGCAGGCGGATCATTGAAGATAAGCGGGCGTCCATGGAATGTTTCGCCCTGACCCAGACCATGGAGATCCACCTTTGAAATTTCTTCCACCGGTCATCCCTGCCGTTTTCCTGACCCTTCTTCTGCTCCTTCCCCTGTCCCGGGATGTTGCCGGAGAACCGGCCTTTCCTTCCCCCCTGGGAGCGGTGAATGATTTCGCCGGCATCATCCCCGCCCCTGACCGGGATGCCATGGAGCGCCTCGCCGGCGAAGTGCTTTCGAAGACAGGGACGGCCCTCGTCGTCGCCACCGTCTCCTCCACGGAAGGTGAGGACCCGGACGAGTACGCCAATCGCCTCTACGAAGCCTGGGGGATCGGGAAAAAGGGGGAGGATCGGGGCGTTCTCATGTTCCTGGCCCTGAAAGAAAAAAGAATCCGGATCGAGACCGGCTACGGCATGGAAGGCCTCCTTCCCGACGGGCTTGTCGGCTCCCTCCTCGATACTTATGTCCTCCCCGACCTGAGAAGAGGCGCCTTCGGCCCGGGGTTCCTGAACGGCATGAAAGCCCTGGCGGGCATCATCGCCCGGGACGCCGGTGTCTCCCTGTCGCCGGGGGCGGCCCCGGTCCCGGCCGAGAATCCTCAAAAGAAGAAGGGGGGAAGTCTTCTGTCCACCCTCTTCTTTATTCTCGTTCTTTTTCTCCTTCTCGGAACGAGGCGGGGAAGGGCCATGCTCCCCTATATTCTTCTCCTCGCCTTGAGCGGCGGAGGAAGAGGGTCCTCCGGCGGCGGGTTCGGAAGTTTCGGAGGCGGCTTCGGCGGCTTCGGCGGCGGCATGAGCGGCGGCGGGGGAGCGGGCAGAAGCTTTTAATCTTGAAAGGATGAGGAAGCCATGACAAAAACGGAGCGGCCGGAATCCCTGTTTCCGGAAATAACGGCGGACCTGAAGGATCTTTTCGGCAGCGGTCTCATATCCATCATCCTTTACGGAAGTGCGGCGACCCCCGATTACCGGCCCGGCAAATCGGACGTCAATCTCCTCGTCGTCCTTTCCGATGAGGGGAAAGATTCCCTGGGAAGGATGCTTCCCCTCATCGGATCGTGGAAAAAGAAAGGCCTGGCCGCCCCTCTCATCATGACGGAAAGAGAGATCCGGGCTTCCCTCGATGTGTTTCCCCTGGAATTTCTGACCATGCAAAGACACCACGTCCCCGTTTTCGGGAAGGATGTCCTCCGGGATCTTTCATTTCGCAGGGAGCACGTCCGGCTCCAGTGCGAAAGAGACTTGAGGGGCAAGATTTTTCTTCTCCGGAGCGGATTCCTCGATTCGGAAGGGAAAACGGACCGCCTGCGGAAACTCATCGCCGCCTCCCTGACCGCTGTCACCGTACTCTTTCAGGGATTTCTCTTCCTCAGGGACAGAACCATTCCCGACACGAAACGGGCCGTCATCGAGGAAGTGAACCGGGAATTCGCCGTGGACGGATCGGTTTTTCTTCAGTGCCTGGACATCCGGGAGGGGACGGACCGTCCCCCCGGAGAAAAGATAAGCGAGATTTTCAGCCGTTATCTCGAAGCCCTCGATGCGTTCGGTGTCCTGATCGACGCCCACGCCGACCGTTAAATACCACGTATCCCAAGGAGGTTTGACCATGAGCAGAGGAGTGAAGGTCTTTTTCATTTTTCTCGCCGTTATCGCCCTGTTTCTCCTTCTTTCCTATTCCTTCGTAAAGAACACTTACAATTCATTCGTATCCCTGGACGAGGCGGTCAAGGCCGCCTGGGCCCAGGTGGAAAATCAGCTTCAGAGACGGTACGACCTGATCCCCAACCTGGTCGAAACGGTCAAGGGGTTTGCAAAGCAGGAGCAGCAGGTGTTCATCGAGGTCACCAAGGCCCGTTCCCAGGTGGGAAGCGCCGCCACCGTCCCGGAAAAGATCGCGGCGAACAATGAACTTACATCGGCCCTGAGCCGTCTCCTTCTGGTCGTGGAACGGTATCCCGACCTCAAGTCGAACGAAAATTTCCTGAGGCTCCAGGATGAACTCGCCGGAACGGAAAATCGAATCGCCGTGGAAAGAAGACGATACAACGAAACCGTACGGGCTTACAACGTCAGGATCCGCAGTTTTCCCGCCAATCTCCTGGCGGGGTTCTTCGGTTTCGGGAAACAGCCCTTTTACGAGGTGCCCGAGGCCGCCAAGGCGGCTCCGGAGGTACGCTTCTGAGGTCTTCCGACGGCCTGTAAAAGTTCCTCAAGGCCGGACGTCCGGCGGCCGGGAAACGCGGTGTGCCGGCCGGCGAGCCCCGGTGACGGGGAAAGGGGGGTAACGTCGCCCCGGGTTTTTTAAATAAGCCGTCGCGGTTGATTCTCCGGGACAAATGATTATATTTAGGAAAAACACATCCTGTTTGAGGAAGGGAACATCAAAATACCTATGGGACAACTTCTGATCAGCCGATATCCTCAGACCATGATCCGATGCCGTGAATGTGGAAAACGGGAAGGGGAAGACGGAGACAAGTTCATTCACACTCTGGATGAATTAAACGATATGACGGCGGAAGAAAAGACCGCCCTGGAATGGTTTTCTCTCAGGGTCGAACTCGAAGAGGCGGCGGAGACGGTCCTTTTCCCGGACATCGGCTCCCGGGACGAGATGGTTCATCTGTTCGTCTTCGAGAACCTGCTGGAGAGGCTGCTTCGCAAGAAACCGATCTGCCAGACCTGTTACGACAGGAAGAGAACCCAGCCTCTCCCGGTTTGAGCCGGACGCCGGGACGGGCGGGCAGGGAAAGCCCTCCCGACCGGGAGGCCACCGGCAGAGAGACCCTTTACGTCAGGGCATCCCCCGGGACACGGAACACGCCGTCTTCATAAAGGAGGATCTCCCTGCCCGATTTAAGGCGGGCGGTGACCGTTTTTTTCTCCGTATTCACCAGGTCCCAGTGGAGAGCCGAATCATTGAACCCGAGAGATCTCTTGATCTTTTTCGTCATCAGGGAAGGATCCCCGGCATACGTGTCGCTGTAGGACGACCCGAGGGCCACATGGCAGTTGCCGTGAGACCCTCCGTAGTTCTCGTCGAAAAGGGTGTCGGCCATGAAACGGTCGATCCGGGAAAACCGCCGGTCCGTGAGGGAGAATTCGCCGATCCGGCAGGCCCCCCTGTCCATGGCCGCCTGTTGCTTCACAAACGATTCCCCTTTCCCCGCCGTAATGTCCACCACCTGTCCCTCCCGGAAGACCAGGGTCACCCCTTCCACGTAGTTTCCACTCCGGTAGGAGGGTTGATCGGCGAAATAGGTCCCTTCCGTCCCCCGCCAGTCCGGTGAAAGGAAGATCTCGAAACTGGGGATGTTGTGTCCCGAGATGCCGATCCACCTCCGCATTTTCCCCGGCGTGATCTTCAGATCGGTGGACTCGGAACGGACAAGGAGGAAATCGATTTCAAGGCCGTTCAGCCACTTCTTGATCCTCGAAACCTTCCGATAGACCGCCTTCCATTCCGCCACCGGGTCGTCCCGGTCGAGATAACAGGCCTTGACGATCTGCTCCGTGTAGTCCCCGAGGCTCATCCCCGCATGCCGGGCAAGGCTTTCCGTGGGGATGGTGCAGAGCGTCCACCCGAAAATCCCCTTTTCCTCCCGTTTTTCGAGAATTTCCCGGAGGGGTTTTCTGGCCACCAGGGCTTTCCCGATCCGTTTCGGGTCCACGTGGCTCAGGTGGGTCAGAGATTCCGGAGCATGCAGGTAGATGCTTCCGTTCAGGCTCTCGAACAGTTCCCGGTCTCCCGGAGGGACGAACACGAGTTGTCTGTTTCCGGCTCCGTCAAAAAAATTCCTCTCCATTTTCGACGTGAGGCCCATCCTGACCGGAACATTCAATCCCCGGCGGAGAAGCTTGTCGTGGAGAATTTCCATGAGTTCAAGAGCCGGCTTGTCGAAGCGGATGAGAACCACTTCGTTTCTCCGGAATTTTCCATCTCTCGCCGTGGTGAGCCCCCAGAGGAGGACGTCGGCATACCGTTCCAGTTGTTTACCCGTGAATCCCATGGTTCCTCCTAAAACAGGAGTGGTTTGCAGATCACTTCCCGGACCTTGAGGTCGAAGAACCGGAAACTGTTGACGGGCTTCAGGACCAGGGCCGTATCCACGCCCTCTTCCGTTCCCCCCAGGGAAATGCAGTCCCCGTCGGTCCGGACGAGTCCCGCATCGGCGGCCATGAGGGCGATTTCAATCGCAACTTTCGTTCCCTGTCCGAAGACGCGAAGGGAAAAGGCTATGATCTCATCCACCTGGTAGGTGGCCAGCTTGTTCCGGATTCCCCGCCCGACACCGCCGAAAGCATGCTGTCCCGTGAAAACCGGGACCCCTTTTTTCTCCAGGGCCTTTCTGGTCTTGACAGGCATTTCCTGCACATCGGGATTGGAAAAGCCGGCGACATGGGTCACGACCACAAGGGGGGAGACCGGACCGAGGATTTCCAGCGCCGCCAGAGCCGTGCCGCCGCTGCAGGAAGGAACGATCACCGAACCGATCCCCTTCTTCCCCGCCCGCTCACAGACCAGATCGAGGACCGCCCGCGTGTTTTCCGGACCGGGTTTGTCAAAATATATGCAGGACCTTTCCATGGGAACTCCTCTTGTAGTTTCGATATTCCTGCATCTACCACAGGACGGGAACGGCGGAAACTTTTTTTTCGCCCGGGAAACGGGTTTTCCGGCCGTACCGGTCCGCCGGGAAGCCCATGAAAGGGGAGATGACGGCTCCCGCCGCCGCCCCGCCGGTGCAGAGAAACCCGATCCGGCTCTTGGTCCGTCCGATCATGATCAGACAGATGGACAAGACGGAATAGACAATCCCCTTGCACCCCATCCCTCAAACGGATATGATTCTTCCAGCATTCCGAATATTCAGGACAAATGACTGCATCGAAAAGGCATTCAATGAATGCGGCATCGGGAAGGAAAGGGAATCAGGTAAGTTTATGGGCCTTCACGAGGGAAGGATCAACTTCGGAAAAGGGCGGATCCTCCGAATGAAGGCAACCGGCGGGAATTGAAAAGAACGCCAACGCCATGGCGCCTGATCTTTGCTGTTTTTTTCGGACTTTGCCTGTCCTGGGGTTGCTGCGACGATCATGGAAGCGGGTCCGCCGCCGGGCCTTCCCCGGAGGCGCCGGGCGCCGCCATCCCCTGGATCGGAACGGAACTGAACCAGCCCATCGGAAACGTCACCATGAACGTGGCCAACTACGTGGCTTTCCGGGCCGCCTCGACAGGCACCGACCGGTATGCCCGGGCGACGGGGAATCTATCCGCGACGGACACCACGGTTCGAAACGTGGCCTTTCTGGAAACTGTCAATCCGGTCCCGGCGGAAAACCTTGTCGGAAAAGGCATCACGGGCCGGGGAATTCCCCCGGGCACGACGATCCTGTCCGTGAACGGGACGGGGAAAACCATGACGATGAACAAGGCCGCCTCGGCTTCCGTGACCGGGAGCTGTCTCACCCTGGGACAGGAGGTGCTTCCGCTGAACATCGCGAAGGACAACGTCATCATCACGGGTTTCTATCTCAAGAAGGATGAGCATGTTTCCGACAAGGTGGCCGTCGGCCAGATCGTCCTGGGAGACGGTATCCCCGACGGAGTGACGGTAAAGACCATCGACGACGTTGCCAACACGGCGACCTTGACCCTGGGCGCCACGAAAACCCTGAATAAGACGGATCTCATTTTTCAGACGGCCCCCTCCGGTTCCGGCTGGTCCGGCCCTCCCCCCGATTCGGATTTCACAGGAGCCGACGCCTATGTCCGGTCCGTGGGATTCTTCCCCCTCACATCCCGGGGGGGAGACGGCACAGCCTCTTCCGATTTCATCACCGACACCGGCGATCCGGAGGTCTTCTGGCTGGACTTTTCCGACGGAACCTGGACGGAGGAAAATTTCAATACCCGGATCACGAAATATTTCGGAATCCTTTACGCCGAGGACTACACGCGTGCAGGCGCCATCCCGGGAACAAGCCCGCTCCGGGACGCTGAAAGCCCCCTCAACGTGACCTATACCACCCTGGCGGACGGCCACGGGGCCATGCGGCTTCGATGCTCCCTCTCCCAGGAAAATCCGATCAGGAATTTCTTCGTTCTACAGTCCAAACAGGTGAAAGACGGAGAAATCGGCACGGACAACCCCCTGGTCCGGGCGGAGATCGCGAGCGAGGACGATGGGCACCTTTACCGCGCCGCAACCAGTTCCGTCACGACCCCGAGCGCCTTTTACGCCCCGCCCGCGGGTACGAACGTTACCGTCCAGGTGAAGGTATGGGTTGATGCCAAGGGCTATTACGATCCCGACGGCGTCATCGAGGCTTATCAGGCGAAGAATCCCCATCTCATCACGGTGTAGGCCCCGGTAACAAAATAAAGGGGCGGTTTACCGTTCCTCCAGCATGCCGAAGCGACCCATGAGCCAGTGGAGGATCCGCTCGTTGGAGAGAGCGGCGGCACCCACCTGGCAGTGGAGGCCCGCCCCCTCCCCGGTTGTAAAAGCCATCCAGGTTTTGGGGCCCGTCAACCGGTCATAGAGGATCTTCGACTGGCCGGGCATGAGGCTGTCGCACGCCGAATCCACCACCAGGACGGGACACCGGAGGTTCCCGACGCAGTCCTTCAGGGTGTAGAGACGAAGGGCCTTCAGGTAGTCCGTGGGGGTGGCCGCGCCGAATTTCCACATCCCGTCGTTGAAGGACCACCGGACCATGGCGTCCGTCTTCATTTTTTCACGGATTTCCCCATCGATCTCCCGGCACGCCACCGGATCGTCGAGAAGCTTTTCGAAACCCGGCGGGGCATGCCGGAGGGTGGCGGCAAAGAAATCATAGACCCCGCCGTTGGCGATGCAGGCCCTGATGCGCCCCTCGAAGGCCGCGGCCCGGGGGGCGAGGTAGCCGCCCATGCTGATCCCCATGAGGGCGATCCGGTCCGGGTCCACCCCTTCATGGCGGATCGCAAAGTCCACCGCCGGCGTGACCACGTTTTCCCAGTCCGGCCGGAAAAGGATCCCCTGCTCCCGCAGGACCCGCCCCTGTCCCGGCCCCTCGAAAACGAGGCAGTGGAATCCCCGCTCCACCGCGGCCCGGGCGACGCTGAAATAGAGTTCTTCCCCTGTTCCGTCGAAGCCGGTGTGAACGATGAGAAGAGGCCGCCTTACCGGCGATTCGTCAACGAGGCAGAGATATCCCGGGAGGGTCGTGTTTTCATAGGGAATTTCCACCGGCTTGATGATCCTGTCGGCCAGGGCCGCCCCCTTGAGGAAACCATCCCGGCTTTTCCGCCAGGTATCCAGGATCCGTGGATCCTCCGGATCGGCGTGAAGGAAGAACTCCGCGGAGCGGTAATACCCGGAAGCCCGGAAGTAGCACTCCCGGGCGCTCACCCGGTCTCGCGCCGCCAGAAAACCGTCGCCCTCCTTTTCCAGTCTCTCCGCCGTCTTCCGCCATTCCCGGTACCAGTTCTCATCATCCCCCTTCCCGATGCGATGGATGGTGACCAGGCATTCCCCCGTGTCGGCGCTGCCGTAATAAGCCCCGCCCATGGCCCGGACGGCCTCGAAGGAATAGGTGCTCTCCTGGAAGATGAGCTGGAGGTCATGGCAGGTCGCGGTTATTTCCCCTGAAGGGGAAACCCTTTCCGGCATCCCCGCACAGGCCGCCAGTCCCAGGAGAGACAGGGCCGTCAATGTGACGGCCACAGGATTTATCTTATGATATTTTTCCATTTTTTCGTCCCTGACCTTTCTTCCCCTTCTGTTCGGCATCCATTATCTTCTGACGCGAACCACCGTGGCGTTTCCGGCCCTGATCAGTTCGGAGCTGGCAATCCTGACGAGAGACTTTCCCGATCCGCCTCCCGTATACACCGTGTCTTTTTCCGTCACCCGGGGATCCACCAGAAACCGGGCCGAAAAACCGAACGACGGCGTCCCGCCGCAGGGAAACCCCGTGCGCTCCAGGATTTCCTCCGGCGTCGCTGTTCTGACATTTTCAATCTTCAGGGCTTTCGCCACCCGGGATGTGCTCGCCCGGTCTTCGCCCTTCACGACGGCGACGACGAACTCGCCGGCGCCGGTGATCATGCAGATATTCTTGACGAGATCCTCCGTCGGCGCGCCGGCCGCCGCGGCGGCTTCAGCGACGGTATGGCAGGATCGGGTAAAGGACAGGTGTTCCGCCGGGATTCCCCGCTCTCTGATGAATTGTTTCAAACGCTCTTCGTATGGATCAGACATGGGACCCTCCCTTTTATGAAGATACCGCCTCTCCGGTCCCGGCCCCCGGCGTTTCGACGACCCGGATGGCCTTTTGGGGGCAGTCGAGAACGGCCTTCCCGATTTTATCCCGGTGGGGGGTGTCGTCGGGAACCTCGAAGGAGGACCGCAGGTCCATGCCCCAGAAGCGAAAGACCTCGAAGCAGGTGTTCACGCATTTCTCGCAGCCGTTGCAAAGGTCGGCCCGAATGATTATCTTCATCATGACGCTCCGCGAAAACGAATCGGCCGGAAGGGGCGGTATGGAAACCGGAACCATTGAAGCCATGATCCGGATTTACTGCCGGGATCTCCACTCCGGAGGGCCGGGACTGTGCCCGTCCTGCAATGACCTCCTCCGCTATGCGGAAGAACGCCTGCGCCGATGTCCTTACGGGAAGGACAAGCCCGCCTGCAGCCGCTGCCCCGTTCACTGCTACCGGCCCGACGAGCGGAACCGGATCCGGGAGGTGATGCGCTATGCCGGCCCCCGGATGTGGCGCCGCCATCCCCTCCTCGCCATCCGCCACGGCCTCCGGCAATGGCGGAAACGGACTCTCCCCTCCCGGAAGAAAGGGGATTGACTCCGGGCGGCCCCACCCCCTTTCACTGATCGAACCGGCCCGGAACTTCCCGGGTTTCTTCCCGTTTCCCCGTTTTTTCCAGTTCATCGGCCCCGTTCATGATGACCCCGTAGCGGTGCTTCAGCTCGTAGAACCCGTGCCACCAGGCATAGTCGGGGGCCATCATGGCCGTCCCCATCCGGGCCCGGCGCCCCTCGTGATGCCAGAATTCGTAGAATTCCCATTCCAGGGGATCGTCAAAATAGGGCGTCCCGGAGAGCCGCTTTTCCCCGTAGAGATCGTCCATCCGCCTCTTCGCGGGAAGATAATACGTTTCGTTGTAAAGGCCGATGACGGCGTCGAAATTGCCGAAGTGGCCGTCCGCCCAGGTTTTCGAATGACACTGGAGACAGACGGATGTCATCTTTTCCCGTTCCGCCCGCCAGTCCGTCCGCGCCGGGAAGGGCTCGAACGCTTCGGGCCTCACGGTCAGCGGGGCCTGGGTCTCCCAGGAAAGCCTTTCCGTCACGTCATGGGTCCGGGAAACACCGGCGGCAGCGGACATGTGGCAGACCGCACAGGTGGGGGCCCTATAATCCCGTCCGGCGACCCAGGAGCCGTGTTCGCCGTTCCAGTTCCAGGTCTGCCCCTCGGCGCGGCAGATCGTGCCGTGCTTGGACTCGTTGTAGATCTCGATCTGGGGGTGGTCCGGACCGAGGTGGCACTGGTCGCAGGCTTCCGGTTTTCTGGCCTCGGCGATGGAAAACCGGTGCCGGGTGTGGCAGCTGGAGCAGCTTCCCCGGCTTCCGTCGGGATTGATGCGGCCGACGCCCACATTGGGCCATGAACCGGGAACGGGCCTGCCGTCTTTCACCTCCACGACCGTTCCATGGCAGGCATAGCAGCCCGTGGCCCTTTCCGCGGCGTTGTTCATCCCATCCCGGAGCCACCGGTCGATTTTCCAGATGATCTCCTGCGTGTTGGCGTGCTTGCTCCGGCCGTATTCCTCCGCCTCCCCGGGATGGCAGGCGGCACAGCGGCGCGGCGTCACGACCACGGCGACGGGGATGTCCGTGTTCTTCAGATGCCCCCGGTGAACCGCCGGGTCTTCCGTCCCGATCTGGTGGCAGTCATGACAGGTCACGCCGAGCCGGGCATGGCGGCTGCCCTCCCAGTCCCGGAAGAGGGCCGGTTTGGTCTCCCGGTGGCACGCCAGGCACGTCCGCCCGGCGGCTCTCACGGTGTCCTTTTCAAGGCCGAAAGGAACCGGAGTCCCCCAGCGCCAGAAGGCGATGCAAAGGAGGATGAGAAAAACCATCCCCAGGTTCGTGTAGGCGAGAAAGACGAAAATACGATGGGCTTTCCCGGCCGGCCGGCTTTCCCCGTCTCCTGAAAGGAGGTCCCCGACACTTCCGACCCTCTCAAACACCTCGGCTCCATGGGGGGCCCCTTTAAAGGCTTCTGTAAGATCCGCCCCGGCGGCGTGCTTTCCGAAATGCCGTCCCCCTTTCCAACGGGCGCTTTCCGTCACATCGTAGACTTTCCCTTCAAAGGCCACCCAGGACCGCCGGCCCTCCGCGCCGTCGTACCGGCGGAGGGCTGCGGCGGTGATTTTCCCGTCCGCCCCGGGAGCCGGCGCGGTTTTCCCCTCCTTCATCATTCCCCGGTGGATGACGGTGATCGCCGCGGCGGCGATGGACACCATGACGGCGAACAGACAGATTTTGATGAAGAGAAGAAGGCCGAAGGAATTGTCGAAAAAGTGCTGGAAATCCCCTATGACGGACCAGGTGAGATAGCCCCCCGTCACCGTGAGAAGAATCATGGAGGAAACTCCAAGGATCCTTTCCTGGCGCGGAATGCCGCCCCGAAGCCGGGTGGGGCGGATGAAGATGTGAACATAAAAAATGGCCCCGAAGAAAATGACCGCCACCGTGAGATGGAGGTATCCGGCGATGAGACGGAGCGTCCGATGAAAGGGCCCCTGGAGAATTTCCGCCTTTCGGAACACCTCATCCGGGATGGGGTAACGAAAGCCGTTCCGTATATAGGCGAGACCCGCCGCGTTCAGGGCGCCGCCCGATTTTTCCTGGTGACAGAAGGCGCAGCCCTTCCCGGTCTTTTCGGCATAGATCTCCCGGGTTTCCGCCGTTCCCGCCGTGAGGGCCAGAGCGGCCAGACACCCCCAGAAAAGGACCAACGGCCACGAAAGAGGCCGAAGATTCCCCGCTGGCTTGTTTCGCCTCATTTTCACCATCCGCTTCGGGAAAGGTCGTTCCGCCCCCTATCCCCCCGCCGTCTGGGGAAAGGCGGCGTTGGTATAGAGGTATTCCACCTTTTCCTTGTGTTTCATTTCCTGGTTGGCCATCATGAGGAGCATGTCCCGCACCGGCCCCTCGGGGTGGGCATTGGCCAGGGCGACATAGAAATCATGGGCCCGGAGTTCCCGGTGCGCCGCAATCAGAAAAAGATCCTTGAGATCTCCCGCCGTGCCCGGATCCGGTTCCCTCTCGTGCTCCGCCACATGGTAATCCACCCCATCCATGAGCCTCATGGTGCCCGAGGGGAGTTCCCCCTTTTTATATCGGACAAGAAAATCCCGGTGTTTCCGTTCTTCCTTTGCGAGGAAGTCCAGAGTGTCCCGGGCCGTCAGGTCCGACATTTTTTCCCGGAGATCCCGGTAAAAGGCATAGGCCTCTTCCTCTCGCGCGATCGCCAGGTCGAGCAGGCCTGAAATTCTTCGTTCCTTCATCGTCACACCTCCTTCATTCAGGACATCCTCCGAAAGCTTCTCTCATAATGGGGATTCCGGCCCTTTAAACCGGCTCTTTTCTCCTCCTGGCACAAAGACATCTTCCACACCGGCGTCCCGATCCCCGGTTCAAAAACCCCCTGGACGGTCCCCAGCGGATCACCGGCCATCCGGTTATAAAATTTCCAGGCGGTGTCCCTGTGCCGGCGGTTGCTTGTCCATATCAGTTCGGTCCATCCGGCCTCCGCCGCCTTGGAGAATAACGCCCGAAGAAGGGATTGTCCCCGTCCCTCGCCCCGGCAGTCTATTTTTCCACCATGGAGGCTCCCTTCCCGCCACAGCCGGCGTTCTCCTCTCCATCGAGCACCGGGGAAAAGACCGGGACCGAAGGGGAAAGGGGAAGTCCTCTTCCGGTGAAGCGCCGTCGTCCCGGAAGCCCGTTATCATTCCCGTAAAAGTATAAGGGAAAGAACCGCCCTTTTCAACGGATTATACGCCTGAATCGCCGTTCTTCCCGACGGCCTTCATTTTTCGTTCGAAGGCGAGGAGGGCCGGGGGGAAGGGGGCGCCGGATCTCTTCGTCGTCCTTCCGAAGCCCGCAGTAGAGGCAATTGTTGGCGCAATGATGGGCAATATGCGGTTTCCGTGGATTCCTTTCTTCACCTCCCGGGCGGCCATCCGGATTTCATGCCCATGGAATCGGCAGGCCTGTTTCGGGCGCTCCCGCCACACCGGTCCTTCTTTCCATTTCGCGAAGAAAATGCTATGACCTTGAAAACACGTTCCGGGGTACCGTCAAATGCTGTCCATTCTCAAAAGGCTGCCCGAAACCCTTCAGGCCACGATCATGCTCCGTCTTTTCGGATTGACAAAAATCCCCCTTCTATTTTTCATCCGTCCTTCCGTCGTGGAGATCGACGACCGCCGGATCGTCGTAAAGGTCCCCCTGAGGAGGAGGACGAAAAACCACCTGGGCGCCATGTACTTCGGTGTCCTCGCCGCCGGTGCGGACTGCGCCGGCGGTCTTCTGGCCATGCGTCTCATCATGGAAAGGGGAAAGAATATTTCCCTGGTCTTCGGGAGATTCACCGCCGATTTCCTGAAACGGGCGGAGGGGGATGTCCTCTTCACCTGCGAAGACGGAGAAGCGATCACCCGTCTCGTGGAGCAGGCGATCGGCGGCACGGAAAGGGTGGAAACACCCGTTCACGTGGTGGCGACGGTTCCCGACAGGCTGGGGACGGAACCGGTGGCCCGCTTCACCCTCCTCCTTTCCCTGAAAAAGAGATAGAACAGGACTCGCCCCCTCCTTTCGGCTTCCCCTGCCTTTTCGGGTCCCGTGAGGGATCTGTGAGGGATCTTGACAGGAAACTCCGGATGATCTATAAGGCCCGACGGCTGCCTCCAAGGGATTCCAGCGTGTGTTGATTTATGCCTATGATATCCGTGGCGGTTCTGGGCGTCGTCTTTCTTTCCATCGCCTTCCGGCAGGTCGGGCGATTCCGTTTTCAAATCTGGCAGATCATGCTCGCCGGGGCGATTTTCCTTCTCGCCACGGGGCAGATCGCTCCGGGGGAAGCCCTGTGCTCCATCCAGCCCGATGTCATGCTCTTTCTTTTCGGCATGTTCATCGTCGGGGAAGGCCTGGAACAAAGCGGGTATCTCGCCCTTCTGACCTACCGCCTCTTCCGGCGGACCCGGTCGATGAACGAGCTCATCCTCTTCATCCTGTTCACCATGGGATTCGCTTCGGCCATCTTCATGAACGACACCCTGGCCATCATCGGAACACCGGTGATCCTGCTGCTGGCGGCCCGCCAGAAAATCCCGACCAAAGTCCTCCTTCTCGCCCTGGCTTTTTCCGTAACCATCGGGAGCACCATGAGCCCTATCGGAAACCCCCAGAACCTCCTCATCGCCATCGCCGGGGGCGTGCCCGACCCCTTCCTGACTTTCTTCAAGTATCTGCTGATCCCGACGGTCGTCAATCTTCTGGTCGCTTTCGTCATGCTCCGGTGGTTCTACCGGGACCAGTTTCAGGCAGTCCTGCACGGCCACACGGAGGAACACATCCGGGACGCTGACCTGAGCCGGGCCTGCCGGGTTTCCCTGACCGTCATCCTCATTTTCATTCTCGGCAAGGTGGCCGTCGCCTTCCTGAAACCCGACTGGGACTTCCGGCTCACCTGGATCGCCCTCGCGGGGGCGCTTCCCTTCCTGTTTCACAGGAAGAGATTTTCCATCCTGAAGCGGATCGACTGGTATACCCTGATTTTTTTCGCTTCCCTGTTCATCGTCATGAAAAGCGTCTGGCTTTCCGGCTTTTTTCAGTCCATACTCACGAAAATCCCCCTGGACGTCACCTCCCTGTTCATGATCCTCGCCGTCAGCGTCATTCTCAGCCAGTTCATTTCCAATGTGCCCCTCGTGGCTTTGTATCTCCCGCTCCTCCTCGACGCGGGGGCCACGACAAGGGCAATGATCGACCTCGCCGCCGGAAGCACCATTGCAGGCAATCTCTTCATCCTGGGGGCGGCGAGCAATGTGATCATCATCCAGAATGCCGAGAGGAAGGCGGGGGAAACCATCACTTTCATGGAATTCGCCAGGATCGGCATCCCCCTGACCATCGTCAACACCCTCGTCTACGGATTCTTCCTCACCGTTATATGATCCCGGATACCTTCTCTTTCAGGCTGCACGAAGCACTTGTTTTCATTCAGGGTCCTGTAACCGCATTCCGGGCAGACGCGGGGCGGAGCCGCCCCGTCCGAGTCTCCGGGAAAGGGGACTTCATGCCTGAAGCGGTACAGTCAATCTTTTTTCCAGACGGACCGTTCCCGGCAACGGATAACGGAACTCCGGCATATGAGGAGCAACCCTGAGTTGACGGTCGCAGAAACGCGACGCTTTTTCCGTAACGAGAGCCATTGCCCAAGCCTGATTTAGGTATCATATCGTTATAGTTACATATTAAATTTTCAATTGTCTGGCATAACAATTGTAATCACCTTTGCAGGAGGTTGTCATGAAATTCGCCATCCCTGTCTGGGGTGAGTCCCTGTCCACGGTATGCGATTTTTGCGACACGTGGCTCCTCGTCGAAACAATGCCTCAGGGGCCGCACACGCGCGAACTTCTCGATCTGCACAGATTCGGTTTCATCGAACGGGTCGAGATGCTGAAAAGCAAGGAAGTCGGCATCCTGCTCTGCGGGGCCATCTCGAAGACGCTGGAGGACTGGGTCCGTGCTGCCGGAATAGAAATTATCCCCTACCTGCGGGGGAAGACGGAGGATGTGCTTGATGCCTATCTGGATGACCGCCTCTTCGACCAACGGTATTTTCTTCCCGGTTGCCGTCGGCAGGCGTCGTGTGCCAGACGGAGACAACGTCTCCGGGCCGGCCGTCACATAATGGAATGAAAGGAAAGCCACAGATGAAAATAGCGGTCACATCTTACGGAGAAGACAGGAAAAGCAAAGCCGATTTCAGTTTCGGCCGATGTAAATATTTCATCGTCCTTGACACGGAGACGGAAGCGGTGGTCGTCCATCGGAATGACCAGAACGTCCACGCAGCCCAGGGCGCGGGAATCCAGGCGGCCCGGAATATGGCTCATCTGGGTGTTTCGGCGGTTCTTACAGGAAACGTCGGGCCCAACGCTTTCCGGACCCTGAAAGCGGCGGGCATTGGAATCCACCTTTTCCCCGGGGGGACGGAAACGGTCGAAGACGCCCTCTCCCTGTGGGAACGGGGCGAAACCACCGAGGCCACCGCTTCCACAGTGGAAGGACACTGGATGTAAGCAGATATGCAACTGATACACAAATAAGTCGCATATACGCAATCATGAACGTGTCCCTTCTGACGGGTATAGGGGACAAAAACACCGAGAGGAGGTGAACAGCATGCCAGGTGGTGACAGAAGAGGACCCTCAGGATACGGGCCCATGACCGGAAGAGCCTTCGGATTCTGTGCCGGTTTCAGCGCTCCCGGGTTTGCCAATGCCGCCCCCGGAAGGGGCTGTCGAGGCTTCGGCTTCGGCCGGGGAGGCCGGGGCGGGGGTTTCCGCTTTTTCCAGCAGGGAACGGCATTCCGCCGGGGTTTCCCGCTCCCGGGACGCGTACCCGGAGAATGGCAGCCCATGGACAGCGTCGGATCCACGGGAGAAGATGAAGTCGAATACATGAAAAGAGAGCTGAGAACTCACGAAGAAACGATCGCGGAGCTGAAGAGGAGGATCGCCGAACTTCAGGATAAGCCCGAACCTTAGCCGGTCCGGACAGGAACGTGCCGGTCCCCCGGTGAGGAAACCCGGAACCTATCCTTGGTGAAAGGAAGGCCTCCTACGTCTGGTTCCGGGAAGATTCTCCAGGGAACCGGCATGTGTTTCAAGAGGGAACAGGTTTCTTTCTTTTGCCGAAAGGATGTAAAAAAATGAAAATAGCGGTTTCATCAACGGGAAAGGATCTTCAGGCCCAGTTGGACCCCCGTTTTGGCAGAGCGCCCTATTTTATCATCGTCCAGGAGGATTCTCTGGACTTCGAGGCGATCCCGAACCCCCACGCCCAGGCCGGCGGCGGCGCCGGAATCCAGGCGGCCCAACTCGTCGTGGATCGAGGCGTTGAAGTCGTCATCACGGGGAATTGCGGACCTAATGCCTTCCAGGTTCTTCAGGCAGCGGGCATTCAGGTGCTCACCGGAGCCGCCGGATCGATCCGGGATGCCGTGTCTCAGTTCAAGTCAGGCCATTTTCAGGCGGCGCAGTCACCGAATGTGGGAGATCATTTCGGCATGGACACGGGCCGCAGCGGCCAGGGAAGAGGAATGGGTAAAGGACAAGGCGGCAGAGGGATGGGCCGCGGTGGAGGCCGGGGCATGGGAGGAGGCCGCGGCGGTGTTTTCCGAAAGGGAACAAGTTGATGATCTCGTAAGGGTTTGAATATGCTCTTTTTCCTGCGGATTCGCAGAAGCTCCGGAGACAGGGCGCCCGAATCCCGGGAAATGGAAAGTACTTAGCGGCACGTCGCAGTGACGAGGAATGAAGGGCAATGCAGCCTATGGATTTTTTTGCGAAGCCGTTAAAGCTGACCTCGGATTTCACAGGGAACACGATGAAAGCACTCACGATAACCATAGCCAGCGGAAAGGGCGGAACGGGAAAAACGACCTTTGCCACGAACCTCGCCTCCGTGATCGGGAAGGATCGGGCCGTTTCGCTCCTCGACTGCGACGCGGAAGAGCCCAACTGTCATCTGTTTCTCAACCCCCATATTGTCTCCGCCGAAGAGGTGACGATTCCCATCCCCGAGGTTTTGCCGGAAAAGTGCACCGCCTGCGGGATCTGCGATGAGGTTTGCGAGTATCACGCCATCATCGTGATCAAGGACCAGGTTCTCGTTTTCCCGGAGCTTTGCCACAGCTGCGGGGCCTGCCTCCGCTTCTGCCCCGAGGGGGCCATCATCGAAAGGGGAAAGACCATCGGGCGGATCGAGCGGGGAAACGCCGCGGGAATCCGGTTTGTCCACGGCTTTCTCAATATCGGGGAAATCATGACACCCGCGGTTATCAGAAGAGTCCAAAAAGAGGAGAGGGATGCGGACATCCGCATCATAGACGCCCCTCCGGGCACCTCCTGCCCCGTCATCGAGGCGGTGAAAGACGCCGATTTCGTCCTTCTCGTGACGGAGCCGACCCCTTTCGGCCTTTACGATCTCAAACTCGCCGTGGACATGGTCCGGCAGATCGGCATTCCCTGCGCCGTGGCCATCAACCGCAGCACCATCGGCGATGACCGGGTCAATGCATACTGCCGGCAGGAAGATATCCCCGTTCTCGTGGAAATCCCCGATGACCGTAAAATCGCCGAGGCCTATTCCCGGGGCCGTCTCATCTCGGAGGCGGATCGGGAATATGAAAACCTGTTCCGGAACCTGTGGAAATCCATCACGGGACTCGTGGAGAAAAAAAGAACGGACGGATCGATCACGGAGAACAAGAGAAGGTCATGAAAGAAATCGTCATCATCAGCGGCAAGGGGGGTACGGGAAAGACGAGCCTTATCGCGTCCTTCGCCGCTCTCGCGAAAGGAAAAGTCCTTGTCGACTGCGACGTCGACGCGGCGGATCTCCATCTTGTCCTGGACCCGTCCGTGGAGGACGAGGGGGATTTTTCCGGAGGCAAAAAAGCCCGGGTCCTGGACAAGGCCTGCATTGCCTGCGGCGAATGCCTGACGGCCTGCCGTTTCGATGCCGTGAGTGTCCCGGAGGCGTCTTCCGAATCGGGTATTCCGGTGATCAACCCCATATTCTGCGAGGGGTGCGGTGTCTGTTTCCGGGTCTGTCCCGCGGAGGCCATCGCCTTCGAGCCTGCCGTGAACGGACGGTGGTTCGTATCGAAAACCCGCTGCGGCCCCCTGGTCCATGCGAGACTCGGCATTGCCGAGGGCAATTCGGGTAAGCTCGTGTCCCTTCTCCGGGAAAAGGCCAGAACAATGGCCGAAGAGAAAGGCCTTCCCCTCATTCTCATCGACGGATCTCCTGGAATCGGCTGTCCCGTTATTGCTTCCATTACGGGAAGCCATCATGTTCTCGTGGTAACGGAACCCACTCTTTCCGGTCGCCATGACCTGTTCCGGGTTCTGGAGCTGGCGTCTCATTTCCGGATACCCGTTTCTCTTTGTATCAACAAGTGGGACATCAACCCGGATATGACGGAAAAAATTGAAAAGGAAGCCGGAAACAGATCCATCCCCCTTGCGGGGAGGATTCGCTACGATTCCGCCGTGACAAAAGCCCAGATCGAAGGAACGACGGTCGTGGAATACACGGATGCCCCGATATCGGGGGAAATACGATCCCTCTGGGAAAAAACGGTTCAAAACATGGGTCAATGACATCATCGTGATGCCCTTATAAATAAAAAGGTACCCTGTACAGGACAAAATAATGCCTACTTACGAATATTGCTGCCGGGAATGCAAGCATGGATTCGAGCGGTTCCAGAAGATCACCGACCCCCCCGTTGAAAAGTGCCCCGAATGCGGCGGCCCGGTCGAAAAAGTTCTCGGACCGGGGGGAGGCTTCATCATGAAGGACGCCGGTATGCGGTCCTGCGGCCGGGAGATTTCCTGCTGCGGCAGGGAAACACCCTGCAGCTCGAAACCCTGTGACAAATCCTGATCTCCGTCGAGAGCATGAAGCATCGAGATCAAAGGTTCCATCGATGATATCAGAAGGGAAAAGACGCCGTCGTCATATTTACGGGCCCGTCCCGTCGAGGAGGCTGGGAAGGTCCCTGGGGGTCGATCTGGTTCCCTTCAAGACCTGCACTTACGACTGCATTTACTGCCAACTCGGCAAAACGACGGCGAAAACGGCCGTAAGGCGTCCTTATGTGCCCGTGGAACCCCTCGTGGAGGAAATCCGGACCGCTCTCGACAGAGGGCCGACCCCCGATTACATCACCCTTTCCGGCTCGGGAGAGCCGACCCTTCACAGCGACCTGGGGAGAATCATTCGATCCATCGGGGAAACGACGGACATTCCCCTGGCAGTGATCACCAACGGATCCCTGTTATGGGACGGCGACGTGAGGGCAGCTCTCCGGAACGCCGATCTTCTGATTCCCTCCCTGGATGGTGGAAACGAGACCCTGTTCCGGAAAATCAACCGGCCCTGCCGGGGAATTTCCTTCCGGAAGATGCTGGACGGCCTGGTCCGCATGCGGGAGGAATACCCCGGCCGCCTGTGGCTCGAAGTCTTTCTCGTCGCCGGCATGAACGACGGCGGGGATGAGCTTCAAAACCTGAAGAACCAGATAGACCGCATCGCTCCGGACCGCGTTCAATTGAACACCAACGTGAGAAGCCCGGCCCGCACAGAGGCCCCGCCGGTCGATGCGGGAACACTGAACGACATCGCCCGATCCTTCGGGGACCCCTGGGAGGTCGTTGCCGCCATTGGAACCGCCGGAGTTGAGGGTTTCTCCGCTTCCGGGGACCGGGAGGCCGCCATTCTTGAAATGATCGGCCGGAGGCCTTCAACCGCCGAAGATATCGCATCCGGACTCGGTCTTGCTATTCATGAGATCATCAAGTATCTTGCGGATGCTGTTTCGCGGGATCGGATCGAACCCGTCGAGACGGGAACGAATATTTATTACACCCTGAAACGCTGATAAACAGGTTGCAGGAAGTAAAATGTCCATTTTGAGACGGCTTTGGAAAAAGCTCCCGAGGCAAGGCGCCCGAATCCCGAGGAACGGGGCGCCGTTGCCCGTACGCCGCAGCGACAAGGGATGAAGGGCGACGCAGCATATGGACCTGTAACGAAGCCGACGACGTTGAAATTTTGAAGGAGGTCAATTCCATGAGTTGTGAGCACGATCGCGATCACTGCAATTCGAGCCATTGCACAGACAGGGGCAAAGCCGCCCCCGAAAAGGCTGACCAGGGAAGGGACGCCATCCAGGACCGCATGTCCCGGATCCGCCATAAAATCATGGTCCTTTCGGGAAAGGGGGGGGTCGGCAAAAGCACCGTCGCCGCCAATCTGGCCGTCGCCCTGGCCATGGAAGGCAGACAGGTGGGCCTTCTCGATGTGGATTTCCACGGACCGAGCATTCCCACCCTGCTTCACCTGCAAAGCGCCCAGCTGTCCTACGACGGAGAATCCATCGCCCCGGTAAAATTTTCGGATAACCTGAAAGTGGTCTCCCTGGGGTTTCTGCTGAAAAACGAGGACGACGCCGTCATCTGGCGGGGACCCATGAAAATAAACGTCATCAAACAGATCCTGTCGGAAACCGCCTGGGGGGACCTGGACTACCTCGTCATGGACTTCCCTCCGGGAACGGGGGACGAGCCATTGTCCGTCGCCCAGATGATCCCGTCCAGCGACGGGGCGGTCATCGTCACGACCCCCCAGAATCTTTCCGTCATCGATGTCCGGAAATCCATCAATTTCTGCAGGCAGGTCCAGGTGCCCGTCCTGGGGGTCGTCGAAAACATGAGCGGGTTTGTCTGCCCGAACTGCCGGGAAGTGGTGACTCTCTTCAGGCCGGGCGGCGGGGAAGCCATGGCGAAGGACATGGGGGTTCCCTTCCTGGGCCGGATTCCCATCGACCCCATGATCGTCGAGTCCTCCGACGAGGGCCGGCCGTTCGTTTATTTTCACGGAGATACGGAGGCGGGAAAAGCCTTTTCCGGAATTGCGGAAACCCTCATGGCGACGATTGAAAAAGACGCGCCGGTTTCGGGGGATCAAAGGGAGGATAAAACCGTCGAGGGTCCCGTCCTGAAAGTGGCCGTGCCGGTCACCGAGAACAGGCTGAGCGCCCATTTCGGCCACTGCGAGATCTTTGCCGTCTTCGACGTGGACGCAGCCCGCAAAAACATCCTTTCCCGCCAGGATCTCCCGGCCCCTCCCCACGAACCGGGGCTTCTTCCCCGCTGGCTCCATGATAAAGGCGTCCAGATGATCATCGCCGGCGGCATGGGCCAACGGGCCCAGGATCTCTTTTCCGAGAAGGGTATTCGTGTTATGGTGGGGGCTCCGTCGGAGTCTCCCGAATCGGTGGTGGCCGCCTGGCTGAACGGTTCCCTCCAACTCGGGTCGAATCTCTGCGACCACTGATCACGAAGAGGGGACAAGACCGGCCTATGGAAAAAGAAGAAGAAATCCTGGCAGAAATGATGGGGCTCCTGGAGGAGAAGGGAATAAAGCGTTTTTCCGAATCCATCATGAATCACGGGATGCACCCGGGACATTACGGGATCCTGGACCGGCCGGACGGCCATGCCGAACTCACCGGATCCTGCGGCGACACGGTGGAGATGTTTCTCCGGGTCCGAAACAACCGCGTGGAGGAAACACGGTTCACCACGGACGGCTGTTTCTTTACCGTTGCCGCCTGCGATGCCGCCGCATCCATGGCTGAGGGGACAACCCTTACCGGCTGTCTTGGAATAAACCAGAGCACCCTCCTGGAACACCTGGAAAACATGCCCGACGATCACCGCCACTGTGCGGAACTGGCGGCCAGGGTTTTCCACAGGGCGCTCCGGAACGCGATAATCAGGAAAAAGAAACTTTAAGAGAAGGAGGCTGTCATGTTTTACGAGGAAAGGTGTGATTTTTGCGGTGAATGCCTGGAAAAATGCCACTACCTGGATTTCGACAAGAAAAGCGGTTCGGAGGCTTTCCGTAAACTCGTGGAAGGAGAAAAATCCGATTGGCTTTACGACTGCATCACCTGCATCGCCTGTAACGAATACTGTCCAAAAGATGCGAGGCCCTTTGATCTCATCCTCAAGCGGATGGAAGCGGCGGGAGATTTCACCGACCCGGCGCTCCGGGCCAAGATGGCCTCCCGGTTCGCCGCCGAGGGGGAACCCAAGGCCATGGAACCGGTTGAGCGGGCGATCTCCCTGTGCGTCATGGAAGGGAGCATGCCCTGGGCCATTCACGGAAGGCTTTTCGAGGGGCTGCCCGCCCTGAAAGGCCGCCATTTCTTCTGCAACGTCCTGTTCGCCCACATGGGGGACGAATCCATCATGCGGGACCGGCTCCAGGCCCTGGTGAACAACCTGGCCAAGTCGGGAGCGAAGGAAATCGTCTTCGTCCATGACGACTGCTACGCCCTTCTGAAGGGCCTCGCCCCGGAATACGGGATCGAACTCCCCTTCCGGCCCGTCCCCATTTTCGAGCACATTCTGGACTACATGAAAGCGCACCCGGAAGAAATCCGGAAGCTCGACATGAAAGTGGCCTACCAGAGACCCTGCGCCTCCCGGTATACGCCGGAAAAGGATCCCCTGATCGACGAGATCTTCGAGCGTATCGGGGTCGAGCGGGTCAAGCGGGAATATGACGGCGTGAACGCCCTGTGCTGCGGCGTGGAACTGGCGGGACCGAACCTGAAGCTCTTTCCCCGGGGCAAGAACTACGAGCCCTTCCGGGAGAAAAACGTGAAGGATGCGGAGGATGCCGGGGCCGACGCCATGGTCTATCTCTGCCCCATGTGCTACAAGACCCTGGGGCAGAAAGTCCTGGACAGGGGTATGAAGAACTACATGATCAGTGATCTCTGCCGGCTGGCCCTGGGGGAAACCCTGCCGGAGGACAAGCCTTTCTGAGAAGAAACGGGGCGCAGGGATGAGTATTGATCCTCACGCCCCCGCCGGCGGCCCCACGGCGCGGGAGAAAGACGGCGTACCGAAGTTATTTCCGGAATCCGGGAGTCCCCGCCTCCTTCATGGGGAGCGGGGATTCCCGAAGGGCAATCATTTTCTTTCCAGGGGAGCGGTCACGATGGACGATTCCTCCTTGTCGAGCCATGCCCGGGCTCCCGGGTGACCCAGGGTGGCCGCCGTTTCCATATCCGACCGGGCCAGTTCGTTCTCGAGGAGAAAGGCGTTCAGAAGCCCCCGCTCATAGTAAGGGGCGGGATTTTCCGGAGCCACGGCGATGGCCTTCGTGAAATCCGCGCGGGCCTCGGTGCAATGACTCGGGCTCATGGCGAAGTACATTTTCCCCCGTTCCAGGTAGGCCGGGGCATAACGGCCATCCATTTCCAGGACTTCCGTAAATATTCGGATGGATTCCCTGTAAATGTTTTTCGACGCCGCTTCAAGACCCTTATGATAGAGATCGTCCGCCGGTCCGGCCCCGGAAGCCGCTCCCGGGCCCAGGAGGAGGACGATAATCACAAGACCGATCCAGGGTTTTCGCATCATCGCCGTCAGCCTCCGTCAAGTCCCGTTTTTTCCTTGTTCCGGAACCAGTCTGCGGGATTCGTCATGAGTTCCTCCGTGTCCTTCAGGGAGACGTAGTGCTCATGTTCCATGTCGGCCAGGAGATTGAAAAAAGCCTTCTCCTTCGGGTCCGTCACCCGGTCCCTCAGATCGGCATAGTAGATCGCCCCGTTGGCCTCGAAGTCGATGGCCTTCCGCACCGCCGCCAGATCGTCGCGATCCCCCGGAGGGAGCTTGGCCTCCTTTTCCACAATGCTTTTCAGGACATCGCGGACGAGGGTGTTTTTGACCTTCAGGGGAACCGTTTCCGGCCAGTTCTGTTCCTTTTCCCACTTGGCATGCAGTTCCTTCAACCGCTCGTAGTGTTCCAGTTCCTCATCCGCGATTTGCCGGAACATGGCTTTTCCCACGGGGTTTTTCGTCCGCTTCGCATTTTGCAGATAGAACTCCCGCTCCCGCGTTTCATTGTTCAGGGCCACTTCCAGGGCATCCAATCGTTCCCTGTCTTTCATCGTTCCTCTCCTTCCCGATGGTTTTTCTTCCTTGTTCAGGGGAAACAACGCCATATCAGGATAAACAAAACCGCTTCCACGGTCAAGCTCATTTCCCGCCCGGTCCCGTGAGAACGAAATCCCTGAACCAGGCCTCCACCCCCTCGTTCGTGTCCTCCGTATCGGAGAGAAGAACGATGGCGATGACGCCGGGAGGCTCTTTTCCGAAACACCGGCGGAAATCCTCCCCGAGATTCCGCCTCTCCGGAACCCATCGTCCGGCTTTTCCGTCTCCCTGTTCGAGGACCATCATTTTCCTCCGGGAAGAATGGGGGTCGTCGAGGACGGTCCCCGGGGGGTGGCCCCTCCCCCAGAGGTAATCGATCCCGAAGCCCGCCGGTTCGAGAGGCGGCAGGGCGATGCCCGTATATTCGAAAAGCTGCTTCAACAGAGGGTGTTTTTCCAGGGGCGCGGACCTCTCCCCGAAAATGACCCGGACGCGCGCGGCGGCATCGCTCCGGTCTCCGACGTCTTCCACGGCCAGTCCCACGGACCGGCTCACCTTCCAGCGCCAGCGAAGAACGGGGCATTCCCCCGTTGACAGGCCGCCGAGACGCTTCATGGCGCCCGAAACACTGTTCAGGCTTTTGACATGAAGAACCGGGACGGCCCCTTCCTTTTCCAGGGAAAAGAGGTTTTCTCCCTTTCCCAGCCGGGAAACCGGTTCCCAGCCTCCGGGAAGGCCCTGATCCGATGCGGGTTCGGCGAATTCGAGAACGGGGCAGGTTCCGGCGCCGAAACCGGCGGGAACGGGAAAAAGAAGGGTTATCCCCAGCATGAGGCCGCCAAGACAGGCCAACCGTTTCACCGATCCATCCCTCCCTTCGGGGCTCCTGTCCCGGGAAGGGTCAGGAGCAAGTCTCGCCGGAATCGAAACGGAAGCCCCGGAGAAAGTCTTTTGCCGGCATCCGCTTCTTTCCTTCGAGCTGCACATCCTCCAGATACACCAGGCCGTCCCCCGCGGCCACGGCCAGTCCCTTTTCCGAACCGGCCACGATCGTTCCCGGCTTTGCCCCCGTCGAAAACCGCTCCCACGCCGCGCGGTAAATCTTGATCTTCTTCCCCCGGATAAAGGCGTAGGCCCCCGGCTGGGAAGACAAGCCCCGGATAAGGTTCACGATCTCCCTTCCCTCCCGGTTCCAGTTGATGTGGCCCATGTCGCCCGTAAGTTTCGGGGCAAAGGTGGCCTTTCTTCCGTCCTGAGGAATGGGCCCCGCCGTTCCGCCCTCGATCTTCCCGAGGGCCTCGACGAGAAGCCGGGCCCCCGTCCGGGCCAGGCGGTCATGGAGGGAATCGTAGGTGTCTTCGGGCCCGACGGGAACCTCCTCCTGGAGGATCATGTCCCCCGCATCCACCTCCTCGCTCATGAAGAGGATGGTCACGCCCGTTTTCTCCTCCCCGCGGATCAGCGCCCAGCGGATGGGGGCGGCCCCGCGGTACCGGGGAAGAAGGGACGGATGGACATTGACGCATCCCGAGGGAGGAGTCTCAAGAATCTCCCGGGGCAGGATCTGTCCGAAGGCGACCAGGACGACCAGGTCGGGTTTCAATTCCCGGAAAAGGGACAGGAAGGATTCGTCGCGAACCTTTTCGGGCTGGAGAACGGGAAGTCCGAGTTCCCCGGCCCGGATCTTGACGGGGGAGGGCTCCGGTCTTTTCCCTCTTCCTCTGGGGCGGTCCGGCTGGGTCACCACGGCGATGACGGGGTATCCGCTTCCGACGAGTCCCTCCAGGGAGGGAACGGAGAATCCGGGCGTGCCCATGAAGAGAATTTTCGGTTTCATGACCTTCCTTTCTTCGAAACGGGGGGGTTAAGGCCTGTTTTCATGGCCCCTCCATAGCAGGATTCATCATGAACTGTCAATTTGATGCCTCTCCGGGCGGTCTCCCTCCTTGACGGAACGAACGGTTCGAAGTATGAAGGCTTGAAAACAGCTCGATTTTCCCGGAAAGAGGACCTGCCATGCCTTCCGTCAGTTTACGGCTCCGGTATTTCACCGAATCAGTGATCCGAAGCATGACCCGGCTCGCCAACGAGCACGGGGCCATCAACCTGTCCCAGGGATTTCCCGATTTCGCCCCCCCGGCGGAACTCCTTGAGGCGGCGGCCAGGGCCGCCCGGTCCGGCCCCCACCAGTATGCCGTAACCTGGGGCGCCCCGAATTTCCGGGAGGCCCTCGCGCGAAAGCAGACCCGGTTCATGGGAATTCCCGTCGACCCCGACCGGAACATCGTCGTCACCTGCGGCAGCACCGAGGCCATGATAACGGCCCTCATGACGGTGACCAATCCCGGCGAAGAAGTGGTCATCTTTTCCCCCTTCTACGAAAACTACGGGGCGGACACCATTCTTTCCGGGGCAAAACCCGTTTATATTCCCCTTTATCCCCCGGATTACCGGTTCGACCGGGACGAACTCCGGAAGGCCTTTGAAAGAAAACCCAAGGCGCTCGTTCTCTGCAACCCCTCGAACCCGTCAGGCCGGGTCTTCACCCGGGAGGAGCTGTCTTTCATCGCCGGCCTGTCCCGGGAGTTCGACACCTTCGTCATCACCGACGAGGTGTATGAGCATATCGTCTATGAACCCGGGAATCACACCTACATCGCCTCCCTGCCCGGCATGTTCGAACGGACTCTGTCCTGCAGTTCCCTTTCCAAGACTTATTCCATCACGGGATGGCGTCTCGGTTATATCATCGCGCCGCCTCATCTGACTGACGGCGCCAGGAAGGTCCACGACTTCCTCACCGTCGGGGCACCGGCCCCCCTCCAGGAAGCGGCGGTGACGGCCCTGGAATTCCCCGACACCTATTATCGTTCCCTCCGGAATGACTATCAGCACCGGCGGGATTTATTCCTCCGCCGCCTCGACGAAGCGGGACTGTCCTATACGACCCCCGAAGGGGCATATTACGTCATGGTGGACATCGCCCCCTTCGGCTGGACGGACGACACGGCCTTCTGCGAGTGGCTGACCCGGGAAATCGGCGTAGCCGCCGTCCCGGGATCGAGTTTTTTCGCCGAACCGGTTTACCGGTACATCCGGCTCCACTTCGCCAAGAAAAAAGAAACCCTCGAAGAAGCGGGCCGGCGCCTTTGCCGTCTCCGGGAGAAAGGATGATGGACCCCGCCTGGCTTTCCTTCTTACTGATTTTCCTCGGCCTCGCCGTCAATCTCGCAGGGCTGATCGGCTGTGTCGTTCCCGTACTGCCCGGACCGGTCCTGAGCTATCTTTCCCTCCTTCTTCTTTCCCACGTCCGGAACTGGACCGTTTTCAGCGGCCCCTTTCTCATGATCATGGCCGTCCTCGTCCTGATCGCATCCCTGGCCGATTATTTCCTCCCCCTCAGGGGCGCCAGGAAGTACGGCGCTTCCCGGTGGGGCATCACGGGTTCTCTCCTGGGCATGCTGATCGGCGTCTTCTTCTTTCCTCCCTTCGGGCTCTTTTTAGGGGCCTTTCTCGGGGCCTTCGCCGGAGAAATCCTGTCTAAAAAAGCCGAAGGGGAAGCCCTCCGGGCGGCCTGGGGGGCCTTCACGGGAACCATCCTGGGAACGATCGTCAAACTGGCCTATTCCGGAACGGCCCTGTTTTTCTATGTGAAGGCCCTGTTCACATGAATTCTTCGCCAACGGGGGAACAGCCTTCCCGGAACCGTTTCATTCTCCAGGTCGCCGCAGCCATGGCCTGCCGTGTCCTTATCAACACGGCCCGCCGGTTTCCTTACCCTTTCGCTCCCGAACTGGCCAGGGGCCTCGGCGTGTCTCTCCCCGCCGTCAGCGCCCTCGTGGCGGCCAACCCGGCCACGGGACTCCTGAGCCCCTTTTTCGGGCCCCTGGGGGACCGGTTCGGGCACCGGTTCGTCATCATCGGGGGAATCGCCCTTCTCTCCGGGGCCATGCTTGGAGCGGCCGCCCTTCCCTCCTACGGAATTCTTCTCGTCGCCTTCATTCTGGCCGGGCTGAGCAAGGCCGCCTACGACCCCGCCATTCTGTCTTACGTGGCGGAGCGCATTCCCTACCGCCGCAGGGGTACGGCCATCGGCATCGTCGAAATGGGGTGGGCCGGAAGCACCCTGGCGGGCGTCCCCGCCGCCGGGCTCCTTATCGATCGCTTCGGCTGGCAGTCGCCCTTTTTCGCCATCGGCATCTCAGCCTTCCTGGGAACCTTCGTCCTCCTGTTCCTTCTCTCCGGAAACGGCGGATCCAAAGTCCGGGCGAAAAAGACGACGTCCTTCCTCATGTCGTGGAAGAAAATCGCCCGGAGCGGCCCCGCCCTCGGCGTCCTGGGGTTCGCCTTCTTCGTCAGCGCGGCCAACGACCTCTTCTTCATTGTGTTCGGGGTCTGGATGGAGGAATCGTTCCACCTGTCGGTCATCGCCCTGGGAGGCTCGGCGCTTCTCGTGGGAACCGCCGAATTCCTGGGCGAAATCGCCGTCGCCTCCCTTTCGGATCGGATCGGCCTTTCCCGGGCGGTCATGATCGGGACCCTCCTCTCGGGGGCGGCCTACGGGCTCATCCCCGTCTTCGGCCGGTCGGCGGCAGGGGCGCTCGCCGTCTTGTTTCTCATCTTCCTTTTCGTGGAATTTTCCATCGTCACCCTCATTTCCCGGGCCACGGAACTGCTCCCGGAAATGCGGGGAACCATGATGTCGGGCTATATCGCCGCGTCAAGCGCGGGGCGCATGACCGGCGCCCTTCTCGGAGGACCGGTCTGGCTCCTCGGGAAAATGTCCTGGATCGCCGCCGGCTCCATTGTCCTGACCGTCCTGGCCCTCGTCTGCCTCAGGATCGGATTCCGGGGACGGGAATGACGGTTTTTTTAAACCAGCCGGCTGTAAAACCGGGTTTTGAGACTTTTTACGGCTCCGGCATGAGCGTCCGGAGGACGTCCTCCTTCCCGATGATCCCGACCAGTTTCCCCTCGTCCAGAACGGGAAGGGTATGGATATTCTTCCTCACCATGAGGGTGGCGATGTCTTCCAGGGCCGTTTCAGTCTCCACCGTCCTGGGGTTCGGGGTCATGGCCTGGGACACGGTCATGGCCATCATCTTCTCCACTTCCTTTTCCAGCTGCTTCCCCGAAAAAAGGGGAATCATGCCGTCGAGAAGGGTGAAGACCGAGGGTACGGGCACTTGTTTCTGCTGGACGATGAGGTCGTCCTGGCAGAGGATCCCCAGGAGCCGGCCTTCATGGTCCACCACGGGAAGGCCGTTGAAATGTTTTTCCAGGAGAAGTTTCGCCGCCTGGAGAATGTCCGTTTCAGGATATACCGTCACGATGTCCCTGGTCATGATATCCTTTGCCTTGATCATGGTTTCCTCCCTGTTTTCAGTGCCCCGGCCGGAGTGAAAACTCCGGCGGATCCGTAAAAGATTCAGAGGCAAGGCGCCGGAATCCCGAGGAATGAGACGTACTCGGCGGTACGTCGCAATGACGGGGGATGAAGGGCAACGCCGCCTGTGGACTTTTTACGAAGTCGTCAAATGTCGTGAATTTTCTCCCCCCCGACTTCGGAAAGCACGGACACGACCCCCGGTATGGACCGGATGGCGTCGAGAAGGCGGTCCTTCGATTCCAGGGGATTGATCTCACCGGACACCCGGACCACCCCCGTCTCGGGAACCTCCACATGAAAACCTTCGGGCTTCAGGCTCGTCTTCCGGATCACCGCCTTCACCCGGCTCCCGAGGCTCAGCCGCTCCAGGGCTTCCAGGGACTTCAGACCGCAGGCCTGTACTCCCGAAGTCCGCGCGGCTTGAACCATCACTTCAACGGCCGATTCATCCCCCATTTTGTCCCGGTTGATGATGAGATCAAAAAGGGAGGGATCGTTCCAGTCATGATGAAAGGCATACCGGATGAACCCCTTCCGGTCCGCATCCGATTTCTGGATCGCCTTCCTCGCCGCCTCATAACTCAGATCGTCCTTCTCCATGATCCGCCGGATTCTCTCGGACAGGGTCGAATATATCCTGAGATGAAAGGCACAGTCGAAATCCTGGAGCAGGAACGGCGCTCCCTGACCGAGGAAGATGCCTTCCCCTTCACTGGCCAGATCCAGGACGACCGATTCGAGAAGTTCCTGATATACCCGTGGTTTAATATCCAGCAGACGGCTCCAGAATCCCGGCGCCCGGCTGTCGATACCCTCGATCTCCCGGCTGTCTATGCCCATGACGCGGGCTCTCTCCTGGAGCCCGTTGTCGTCGAAAAGGGGAATCCCCAGCCGGCGGGAGACTTCGGCGGCCATGAAAGACGCCCCGCAGCCTATTCCGGAAGTCATCGTGATCAGAGGCATGTTCACTTCCTCCTTTTCTCCCCGTTGAAAGGTTCCCGATTCGTTTCCGGCGAAGCCGAAGCCGCCATACCCGCGAGAAACGATGCCGGAAATCACCCCGGGAATACCGTTCCCATATCGGGCGCCGCCCGCGGCCTGACGGGTGATTTTTCCCGTTTCGTACACTCTATGCAATCATGTACCATGAAAAGGGGCGGGGGAAAAAGGGGAAATTCATCGATCACGGGGAGGGCGCTTCATTCCTCCATTCCGGAGGCTTGCCGTTAATCCGCCACGGTAACCGCCGGTTTCGACGCACCGGGGGAAGGACCTGCATCCCCATGGGCCGATCTCTCTCACGGACCCGATGACCGGAGCTGGAGGGTGGTCACGACGGCGTTAAAAAAGAGGAGAACGGCAGATTTCAAAAGGACGGGCGCCGTTTCTTCAAACGGCGTCCGTCCTCAGGGTCGAGTTGATATTTTAATATCGCGGCCGCCGGGCGGGGCGTTTCCCCTTCGGCTCCGACTGGTTCACCTTGAGGTCGCGGCCTTTGAGCGGGAGTTTATTCAAAGCCTTTATGGCTTTATCCGCTTCGGCATTATTCGGCATTTCGACGAATCCGAACCCTTTGGACTGACCTGAAAAATGATCCGTAATGATCTTGACGCTTTCAACTTCGCCGAACTCGGAAAAAGCCTGCTTCAGATCTTCCTCCGTTACGCTGTAGGAGAGATTGCCTACATAGATGTTCATAAACGCTCCTTTCCTTTGCGGGTTGAACGGAGTTCCGCTATCCAATAACCAACCCCACAAATTACTCGATAGCGTTTGGCCCTCGTTTTCGTACCCTTATATCAGCTCGCCACGAATGGTTCAATCCCAATTTTGCCGCATTCCTTCCGCAGACGATTCCCTTTTGAACGATTCTCTTGACAGGCCTTCCGTTTTTCGGCTACCTTTATACGGCCCATTGCGTTATCCGTCGATTCGTAGAAAAAAGCATAACGCGGCCCCGTCAGGGGTCCGGGGTCAACCCCCGAAGTAAGGCCTTGGATCAAGGCGGAATTTTACAGGTGAAAACATTAATGAACCGTCCGGAAGAAGGACTTTATTCGAGAAAAATCATCGTTCGATACGCCGCGGATATTGTCGATAAACCCATTGTTTTTCGGCTTGTGAAGGACTTCGATCTCGCCTTCAACATTCTCAAGGCGCGAATCTTTCCCCGGAGGGAGGGCCTTCTCGTCCTGGACCTGGTCGGGACGAAAGAAAATTTCGACCGGGGCATTCAGTATCTCAAGGAATCGGGCGTCTTCGTCGAACCTCTCTCGAAGAGGGTTTCCCGGAACATGGACCGATGCGTCCACTGCGGCGCCTGCATCGCCTTCTGCTCCACCGATGCCCTTTCCATGGACAGGGACACCATGCAGGTTCACTTCGATCCGGAAAAGTGCAGCGGCTGCGAGATCTGCGTGACCGCCTGCCCGGCCCGGGCGATGGAAATCAATCTGTTGTGAGGCCTTTATTTCCCTGAAACCTTTTCTTTCCCGGTCTTGACCGCCTTTTCAAGGTCTTCGGCCATTTCTTTCCCTTTTTCCACGACATCCCTGCCCTTTTCGACGAGAGTTTCCGTATGCTCTTTGACCGTCGTGACGGCTTCCCTCACCGTTTCGGGAAACTCCTCGGGGGCCTTGTAATAAGAATACCCCGCCACGGCGATGAGAATGAGACCGAAGAGAAGAACGAGTTTCAAGGTCTGCTTGATGACGAAATAAATCACCAGAAGAAGAAGGACGGCAAGAACAAGCGCCACGACCGGGTGGGCCGTGAGGTACTGGATGAAACTGTCCATGGAATCACCTCCCCGGATTTCACTCTTGTCTGATTAACACAGGAAAAGGATAAAATCCATTATCACTTTTCCCTTGACAGCCCCTGTTCAATTCAATATACCTGTTTCAGCATCGGGTGATACGGCATAATGTGTCTCGGGGGCACCATTCACCATCCCATCCGTTCCAGGTAGCGTTCGAATCCGGATACGTTCCTATACCGTAAGGGCGTATTCTATACGCCCGTCACCTTTTCTTCGTTCTTTCAGCCGATCTTTTTGAGGATTCCCTTTTAAAATCCGCAACAGCACCAAGGAGGGTTTTTTTGATCAGGACATTTGCCGAGGTCGATCGCCGGGCGGCAACCGTTGGAAAGAAAAAACTTGCCGTCCTCGCGCCGGAGGACGAGGAATTCCTCCATGCTATCCGGACCGGCCGGCAGAAGGGATGGATCGAACCCGTCCTGATCGGGAACAGGGACAGCATCAGAAGGGCGGCCGACCGAATCGGCTTTGCCATGGACGGTGCTGAAATCATTCATAAATTAGATCGCCAAGCCATATCGGACCTGGGGACCTCCATGCTCTTTGCAGGCCAGGTCGACCTGATCAGCAAGGGACAGATTCCCACGGCCTTCATCTATCGATCCATCATCCGGGAAGAGGGAAAGTCGGGAACGGGAAGAAACGTGAGCGTCATCTCCCTGTGGGACGTCCCCGGGCTGAATCACCTCACCTCACTCACGGACACCGGGGTCAACATCCGGCCCGACTTCTCCGCCAAAGTAAAAATTCTTAAGAATGCCGTCTTTCTCTTTCATCTCCTCGGATACGAAAGGCCCCGGATCGCCATCCTGTCGGCACCGCGAATCGGGGAATCCCTTCACGACCCCCTCGAAGATTACGAAAAACTCGTGAAGGAATGCCGCCGGGGAGGACTGGGGGACTGCGAGATCATCCCCGGAACCCGTTTTTCGGAATTCCTCCCGGATAAGCACGACACGGTCTCCCGGGGCGAAGACGTCCGATTTGAGAATTTCCCCGAAGTTCTCCTTGTTCCCCACCTCGACACGGGAAATATCCTTGTGAAACTGGATTTTTTCCTTGAAGTGAAGCGCCGCTCCCTGGTCATCACGACGAAAGGACCGGTAATCATCCCCTCCCGGTCGGATTTCAGAGAGTCGATCCTGGGAGAACTGGCCCTCGGCATGGTGGCGGCGGAGAACCTGAGGAAGCGGTCATGATCGGATCGTTTGAGGAAGCCCTCGAAAAAGCGGCGGCGGCGGGCCCGGCAACCCTTACGGTGGCCCCTCTTTCGGAAAAGGCCGTCCGGACCGCCCTGAAGGCCCGGACACTCGGTCTCGCCGTGCCCTGTTTCATCGGAAACGTGAGACGTCATGAAAGACTGCTCAAGGGTATGGTCAGCCCGGAACTTCTGATCCAGGAAGAGGATCCCGACAGCGCCGTCCGAAAGGGCGTCGAACGCATCAAGGCGGGACAGGCGGACATCCTCATGCAGGGAGACGGCGAGGCCCGTTCTTTCATCCAGGCGGTGGCCCACCGGGATCACGGCCTGCCGCTGAAGGGACCCTTGAGTTACATTTCCGTTTATGCCCTCAAGAACAGGAAAAAGCTGATCCTCCTGACGGATACCCTCATCCATGAAACCCCGACCCTGGAGGACAAGCGGCGGATCCTGGAAACGGCCCTCGCCTTCTCTTCGGTCCTGGGAATCGCCTCACCCAAAGTGGCCCTTCTGGCGGCCATCGAACAGGTCAACCCGGGCATTCCTTCCACCCTCGATGCGGCCGTCCTCTCCAAGATGTCCGAACGGGGACAATTCGGCGACGCCGTCGTGGAAGGCCCCCTCGACATCGATTGCGCCCTGAGCGAGCGGGCGGCTTCCCGAAAAGGGATCAGAAGCCCCGTTACGGGAAATGTGGATATTTATGTGCTTCCAGACCTGGAAACGGGATACGCCTTGAGTGAACTCCTCGTTTTCATCGGCGGCATGCCCATGGCGGGACTCCTTCTCGGAGCGTCTCACCCGTTGATTCCCGAACACCCTGCCGTCGGGGAAGAAATGAAAGTCTATGAGATCGCCCTCGCCGTTCTCGCAGGAATGAAGAAAAAGACCCATGGATAAAAAACACCGCTTCCTCATTCTCAACGTGGGATCCACAACGACAAAGGCGGCTTTCTTCGACGGAAAGGCCCTGGCCGCCGTTGAAAGCCTTTCCCTGGACGAAAAAAACCTGGCCGCCTGCAGCACCCTGGCCGATCAGCTTCCCCTGAGGAGACGGGACCTCCTTCAATTTGTGGAGAAACATGGAATCGACCTTTCCGCCGTCGATCTTTTCATCAGCCGGGGAGGGCTCGGAAAACCGGGGCCGGCGGGAACATACCGGATCAGCGAGGCCATGACCGCTGATCTGATGCGGGGGACGTACGGCCTTCATCCTTCCGCCCTCGGGCCCGTTCTCGCCCTTTCCCTGGCCCGGGAGTTCGGAAAGGATGCCATCGTGGTCGATCCGCCGAGCACCGATGAATTCGAACCCCTTGCGAGAATTTCCGGAATTCCTGAAATCGAAAGGAAAAGCGCCTTTCATGCCCTGAACCAGAAGTCGGGGGCAAGAAAAGTTGCAATGGAACTGAAAAAACGCTATGAGAATATGAACTTCATTGTCGCCCATCTTGGGGGGGGGATCACCATAGGAGCCCACAGGCAAGGACGGGTTATCGACTGCACCCACGGACTGAGTGAGGGACCGTTCACCCCGGAACGGGCGGGAAGCCTTCCCACAACCGACCTGGCGGATCTGGCCGCCCGGATGCCTCCGGGGGAACTGCTCCGGCGGATCGTTGGAAAGGCCGGGCTTTATGCCTACTTAGGAACGAAGGACGCCCCGAGTGTGGAAAGCAGGATCGACGGGGGGGATGAGAAAGCCCGGGAAATCTATGAAGCCATGGCTTACCAGATCGCCAAGGACATCGGCGCCATGGCCGCGGTCCTCAAGGGCGACACCGACGGGATCGTCCTCACCGGAGGCCTGGCCCGCTCGGAACTCCTGACCCGCTGGATCCGGGAAAGAGTCGACTTCATCGCGCCGGTCTACATCGCCCCCGGAGAGGATGAAATGACAGCCCTCGCGGAGGGGGGATTGCGGGTGCAAAGGGGTGAGGAACAGCTCTTTGATTATGAGTGATGACTGAGTATGCCGGAATCGTTCCGGTCAGAATTTTTTCGGAAAGGAGGTGAAACAGTTTCCGATTGTTGAAACACTCAGTATTTTGCGCAAGTGACGACTCGAAGTAAATTCCTGAAAGGAGGGAAATATGCGCAAACTTCGGGAAAAAACGAAAAAAGCAGAGATTCTGACTCTGGAAGAGGCGATCAAAAAACACGTCAAGGACGGTATGGTCGTTGCTTTCAGCGGGTTCACCGGATTCAACCGGAACCCAGTGGCCCTGACCTGGGAAATGATTCGCCAGGGGAAAAAAGACTTCCATGTCATCGACCGGCACGGCAGCTGCTGCACCTGGCTTCTGAATGCCGTCGGGGCCATAAAGGTCTATGAGACGGACTGGATGGGCTGGGGCGAAATGGCCGGAAAGCTCGACGTCAACATGGAACGGCTGTACAAAAGGGGCAAAATAATCCTGGAGGATTATTCCCACGGGGCCATGGCCATGCGGTTCCTCGCAGGCGCCATCGGCGCCCCCTTCATCCCCTACCATGCCCCCCTGGGCTCTGATCTCTACAACGACAAGTACGACGCCCTCGGAAAGGCCGGCCTCAGGGACGGTAAAAACCCCAAGATCCCCTTCAAGAAATATATCCCCATGAATGATCCCTTCTACAACGACGGGCTCGTTTATCTCCTGCCCGCCGCCCGGCCGGATATTGCCTTCATCCACGTCACCCAGGCCGGTGACAAGGGAACGGCCCGCTGGCGGGGTATCGGAACGATCGACAAGGAACTCTGCTTCGCCGCGGATAAAGTCATCCTCACCTGCGAGGAACTCGTCCCCGAGTCGGAACTCCGGAAGAACCCCGAGCAGAACCAGATTCCCTACTTCACCGTGGATGCCATCGTTCCTCAGGCCTACGCTGCGTATCCGAGCGCCGTTCCATTCTTCTATGACTACGACGCCCCCTTCATGCGGGGCATGGACGCCGCCTCGCGGAACGAGGAAGACATGAAGAAATGGCTCGACGACTGGGTCTACGGACCGAAGAGCTGGGAAGATCTGATGGTGAAGGTCGGGGCCAAGCGTCTCATGGAACTCAAGGCGGACAGCGTGATCGGTTACAGCACCCGGATCATGCGGGGCAAGAAACCGGCACCGAGGATGAAGATGCCCTTGTCGGTCATCCGAAGCGGCTTCTAAGAAAGGGGGGAAGAACCATGACAAAACCCATCGATGAATTGATTGCTTTGATTGACGTCATTCCCGACGTTCCCGCCAAACCCGGTGAATACATTCTTCCGGAACTCATGGCCATCGCCATCGCCGGTGAGGTCCGCAATGACGACATCGTCTTCGCCGGTACGGGGCTCCCCATGGTGGGCATCATGACCGCCAATTTCACGAACGCCCCGAATGCTCTTCTCATTTACGAAGCGGGGATCTGCGACGGCAAGACCATGCACGTCCCCATGTCCGTGTGCGACCAGAGGGCGGCCAACATGAGTTCCTCCCTCGGCGGGCTCGTGGACACCTTCGGCTATTATCTCCAGCAGGGATTCGTCACCCTGGGGTTCCTGGGCGGGGCCGCCATCGACAAGTACGGCGGAGTCAACGTCACGTCCATCGGGGATTATTTCACGCCATCCCACCGGTTCACCGGCAGCGGCGGAAACTCCGACATCGGGACCTTGGCCCACCGGACGGCCTTCATCATCCTCCAGGAGAAGAGACGGTTCCTGGAACGGAACGAATACACCACCACGCCGGGACACTGGTGCTGGGACTGGAAGACCGGCGAGTGGAAACCGAGGAAAGAGGTCTGGAAAGGCACGCCCTTCGAGAGCTGCGGCCCCACAGGCGTCGTGACCAACATGGGCGTCTATCGTTTCGACGACAAAGGCGAGATCTACCTCGAAACCTACCATCCCGGCGTCACTGTCGAGAAAGTAAAGGAAAACTGCGGCTTTGACCTGAATATCTCCAACGTCAAAGGGGAAACCAGGCATCCCACCTACCGGGAGCTTTTCGTTCTCCGCGAGTTCGTCGATGCCGAGCTGATCTTCCTTCCCCAGAAGGTGGATTATCCTCCGGATATCCAGAAGATCATCGACGCCTGATACACTGCCATTCGATCGGGGAGGGGATTCCCTCCCCGGTCCCTTTAATCTTGAAAGCAACGGTTTTCACCCGGCCCCCCGGGAATACCGTCAAAACATATGAAGGTCAAGGAGGGACAATGAACTTTGAACTGACAGAAATTCAGAGGATGATCCAGGAAACGGCGCGGAATTTCGCTAAAAATGAGCTGGAGCCGGTCGCCGCCAAGCTGGACGAGACGGACGATCGGGAGACCTTCCTGAAAAACCTGAAAAAACTCGCCGACCTCGGTCTCATGGGAATCAACGTGAAAGCCGATTACGGCGGATCGGAAGCAGGCGTCATCTCCTTCAGTCTCGCCATGACGGAAATCGGCCGGGCGTGCGCCTCCACGGGCGTCACCATGTCGGTGAACAACATGGTGGCCGAAGTCATCCAGTCCGTGGGTTCGGAAGAACAGAGGCAGAAATACTGTTCGAAGATCTGTTCCGGCGAGTATCCCGCCGGCGGCTTCGGTCTCACGGAAACCACCGCCGGATCCGACCCGGCGGGCATGCGGACCACGGCCGTCCTCGACGGGGACACGTGGGTCCTGAACGGCAACAAGATCTTCATCACCAGCGCCGAGTACGCCGGTGTTTTCGTCTGCTGGGCCGTCTCGGACAAGACCGCGCCGAAAGGAAGAGGCATCAGCTGCTTCCTCGTGGAGCAGGGCGACCCCGGTTTCCAGATCGGCCGGGCGGAGCACAAGATGGGACAGCACGCCTCCGTCACGAACGAACTCATCTTCGACAACTGCCGGATCCCCAAGGACCGGCTCATGAGCAAACCGAACGACGGCTTCCGCATCGCCCTGGGCGAGTTGGCCGGCGGCCGCATCGGCATCGGTTCCCTGGGACTGGGCATCGGGCTCGCCGCCATCGAGTACGCGACGAAATACGCGAAAGAACGGGTTCAGTTCGGCCAGCCCATCGCCAATTTCCAGGCCCTGCAGTGGATGATCGCCGAATCCTTCACGGAACTTGAAGCGGCCCGCCTGCTCCTCATGAACGCCGCCTTCAAGAAGGAAAACGGGCAGCCTTTCGCCCGGGCGGCCTCCATGGCCAAGTATTACGCCACCGAAGCGGCGGAACGGGCCTGCCACAACGCCATCCAGATCTTAGGCGGCTACGGGTACACGAGGGAGTTCCCCGTGGAGCGGTTCTACCGGGACGTCCGGATCACCTCCATCTACGAGGGAACGAACCAGATCCAGCGGCTCGTCGTCGCCAGGGATATCCTCGCCAGCCTGACCTGATTCAAGGGGCGGCATCCTTCCCCTTTATAGGGGGACTTGAGGAAGCTTTGAAGAATTTCTCCTGACGGGGTACCGGTGAACGGAAAAGATCGGAGGGTTTTTCAAAGCTTCTTTTTTTATCCGGCCTCATGATCTTGAAACCAGCCGACGATAACCGGCAGGATCGGAGGCCAAGAACGAAAGAAAGGAGGTAAAAGAGGAAAACATCGCGGGCAGGCGGATAAAGACGCACACCGGATTTAAAATTCAAATCAAGGAGGGAATTTTATGCCGGCAGTCTTCAAGGATTACGTAAAGAACAAATTCGGCAGACCGGGGCCCCTGAAAGGCCTCCGGGTCTTGGAAGTGTGCACCCTTCTCTTCGGACCCTCGGGACCCTCATTCCTCGGCGAGATGGGCGCGGACGTGATCAAGATCGAACTCCCCCCCGCGGGAGACGTGACCCGGTCACTCAATCCCTTCGGCTGGCTCTACCGGGAGCAGGGCCCCATGTTCATGCACATCAACCCCAACAAATACTACATGGCCCTCGATCTGCACATCGACATCGCCCAGGAGATATTCAAGGAACTGTGCGCCAAGTCGGATATCGTGGAATTCAACCTCCGGCCCGCCGTGACCAACCGGTGGAACATCGGATACGAAGACATCCGAAAGGTCAATCCGAGCATCATCTACATCGAGAAAAACGGGTTCGGCCAGTGGGGACGGTATGCCGAGGAAGACCGTCCTTCCAACGACGGCGCGGCCCAGGCACTCTCCGGGTATGCCTGGATGTCCAGCTTCCCGAAACAGCCCCCCCTGAAGCAGTCCATCTGGATCTGCGACTACTATGGCGGACTCATGGGAGAGGTGGCCGTTCTCGCGGCCCTTCATCACCGGAGGAAAACGGGAAAAGGCCAGTACATTGAAATGTCCCAGAGCGAGAACATCATGCGCACCATGGGATGGATCTGGCCTTACCAGCAGTTGACGGGGAAAGGGGCGGAACCGTCGGGCAACCGGGACCAGTGCCTCTGTCCCGCCGATACGTTCCTCTGCAGCGACAACCGGTTCGTCGCCCTGGCGGCGCCCGGTCCCGACGAGTTCAAGGGGCTGTGCCGGGCCATGGGAAAACCGGAGCTTGCCGAGGATCCCCGGTTCCGGGACCACGGAACGCGGTTGAAGGACGAGAATGCCGTGGCCATTCTCAAGATCATCGCCGACTGGGCGAGAGCGAAAACGGCCGATGAAATCGAGGAACTGGGCGTCCGTCAGGGATTTTCCGCCAGCCGCCTCCACAATGCCAAGGACATGTATGAAAATCCCCACCGCAGAGAGCGGGACTTCGTGAAACACGTCGACGATCCCCTTTACGGCCGGTACGCGGAGCACTGCTTCCCCGTCATGATGTCCAAGACGCCCCCCAAGATCAAGTGGACGGTGAGGCCCGTCGGTTTCGACAACGACTACATCATGACGAAAATCCTCGGGAGAAGCCGCTCCCAGATCAACGAACTGTACACCCACGGTGTCCTCGGAAAATGGAAGGACATGCAGGGTCGCCGTCCGCCGAAGGAATGGGACGGCAAAACCGGGGCTATCCTGAGGGGCTGAGGAGGTGGAACCATGGCAGACTATAAAAGAGCAAAATGGGCCCAGTGGGCGGATTACGTCCGTTCCCTGGACGATCCGGCGAAGAACTTCGAAAAGCCCGAGGCCCTGGACGACCTGGTGGTCATCGACATCAGTTCGAGAAGCATGGCCGGCTGTTACTGCTCCTCCCTCCTGGCGGAGCTCGGGGCGGAAACCATCCGCATCGAACCTCCCGGCGGGGACCTGGTCCGGACTTATTCTCCCCATGGGATCACGGAGAAGGGAACCGGGTTCGCCTATCTTCAGGAAGGTCGGAACAAGTTCCACATCACGCTTGACCTGGAAAAGGAAGAAGGGCGGGAAATCTTCAAACAGCTCATCGGCAGCGCCGATGTTCTCATCGAGACCTACCCGGCGGGACAGATGGACGCCTGGGGGATCGGGTATGACGTCCTTTGCCAATTGAATCCAAGGCTTCTTTATGCCTCCATCTCCCTTCACGGCCAGTTCGGACCGGACAGTGATCGGAAACAGTACGATTACGACAACGTGTCCCAGGCCCGGTCCGGCATCCAGTACGGCACCGGTGAAGTTCTTCCCGAGGGGAAGACCTTCGACGACATGCCCTGGGCCGTACCGACGAAAGCGGGGCCCTGGATCGCCTGGGCTGTTTCCGGCACCTTCGCGGCCCTGGGGATCCTGGCGGCCCTCCATCACCGGGAACTGACCGGGGAAGGACAGGCCATCGACGTCTCCACACCGGAAGCCTACCAGAGGCTCCAGGATTACGCTCTCCACTGGTACACCGACCAGGGCGTCATCCAGGAGCGGTTCAGCAATCTGGACACGGCACTCTGGCTCTATGGCTTTTTCCCCACGAAGGACGGCGGCGTTTTTCTCGGGGGCCTTCGCCTGGAAATGTGGAAGGCCTTCGTGGACATTCTCGGCAAGTGGGACGAATGGAAGGCCGATGAATGGACCACCCTGGCGCCGTTCATGAAGAAGGACTGGCAGCTCAAGTACCAGGCCATGATCAACCCCCTGACGTCCCAGTATACGAGCCAGGAACTGACGCAGAAGTCCATCGACTACGCCAAAAGCGGCCGTCTCGCCCCGATCACGCCCGTTGTCGCGGAGATCGTGTCGCCCTGGAAGACCATGCATGACGAGAACTGGAACGATCGCGGCCTGTTCACACCCGTCCAGGACGTCGTGTACGGTTCGGTGGTCTGCGCCCAGGCCCAGTGGAAGGCCACGGAAACGCCGCCGAGGACCAAATGGGTCTGCCGTCCGGCGGGTTATGACAATGATTTCATTTACCTGAGGTATTTCGGCTACGGGCCGGTCAAGCTGGCTGAGCTCAAGGAGAAAACCGTCATTTAAAGAACAGGGGAAGGGGAGCCCCCCCTTCCCTTCAATAAAAAACAATAAATTCATCATATTTTACATCTTGCGTAACTCTTCGGAATTTTATAAGATCGATTGGTCTTGGACAGAAAAGCGAGGTTCTGCGGGACATGGATAAAAAAATGTCATCAATAGCTTGACAAAACTGTGATTTTCATATTTTATTAGTTTCTGCCACAACGGTACGCGATGAATCCTCGGCCGCGAAGGAAGAATGGAAAGGAAGGTAAGAAAAAATGACCCTGACGAAAGCGGAGCTCGTGAAAAACGTACATACCCAAACGGGGTTTTCCAAGGAGCGATGCACCGAACTTGTAGAGAGCGTGTTTGACCTTGTTAAAAAAGAGCTGGAATCGGGAAACGACATTCTTATTTCCGGATTCGGCAAATGGTCCGTGAAGAGCAAAAACCCCCGGAAGGGAAGAAACCCGCAGACGGGAGAGGAATTGATCCTTTCATCCCGAAAAGTCGTCACTTTCAAATGTTCGCGGAAGTTGAAGGAAGCCATCAACACAGAGTCATAAATATCGTTGGGAAGAGGGCAGAGTTCTTTTTCACAACCGTGAGTCGAAAAAGGCAAACTATCCGTGAGGGTAGGACGCAAAGCCATGGGTCACCAGGATGGGTGATCGCCAGGTTACCGAAGCTCTTTGATCCTCAAGAATCAACATGGGCCGTTGTAGAAAAGACGACTATTCTTTCTTGTATTTCTCCGAAGCCCGAAGTTTTTCGGTATCCTACCCCATCCTGTAGAGACTAACCACAGGGTTTGCATGGCGTAACCAGCAACATGGGGGGTTCTTTTTCTCTCCCCTGGAGAGAGAGAAAACAAGGATTCATGGTACCTTAACTCGATTTTCACCTCTTGGAGTCGAAAAGGAGGAACGATCATGGAAATCGAAAAATTGAAAAACTTCGTGCCCCTCGGACTGGGGTATGTCAAAGACATTTCCAGAGACCCGCCCCCCCTTCCTCCCTGGCTTTTCCAGCACCGGGACCTGATGAACGAAATCGAACGGGCGGAGGAACTGGATAAGGAAAAGATCATCAATGCCATCAATTACATCCATTTCATGGAAGGGTTTGTCTACATCAGCCTCAGCCACCCCACCTTCCAGGAGACGGTCCTCCTTCGGGGAAGACCCGATCCCTGCTCAGGCGACACCGTGCATTTTCACTGGATTGACGATCATGTCCGTTCCCTGAAGATTGAATCCTTCGGTTTCGAACGGATCATTCTCTTCGAGGGGGAAACGATCACGCTCATTCCGGCTTCCGTCCGGGACATCGGGCAGCCGGGAATCACCCTCGAACTTCCGGAAAAGGGCTTCATCCTCCGCCTGAGGGCGATCAAGCGTTACAAATGCAACAACATCGGCGCCGACCTCATCCAGAACGGCATCATCGCCCGCGGGCACCTCATTGATTTCAGCCCCCGGGGATTACGGATCCGGCTCCTCCCCGAGCTTTCCTCCCCCATCAACTGGTTCAATTTCAGCGATCCCACCGTCGTCAACCTCCGGGAGAAGCAACACGTTCTCTTTTCAGGGCTGTGCAGAACCATACGTGAGGCCAATCACCCCTATGGCAAAGAAATCGTCGTGGCCCCGATCCTGGATCAGATCACGAAGTATTCGAAGGAAAAAATCCGAAGTCCCCGGCGACAGCTTTCCCCGCCGGCCATGTTTTCTTTCGTTCACCCCCTTTTTCACAAGAGAGTGAAGCGCCGAATCTGCGATATTTCCAATTCCGGTTTTTCCATCCAGGAAAAAACAATCGATTCCGTGCTCATTCCGGGTCTCATCCTCCCGGAAGTCACCATCAGTTATGCCAATGTCCTCCATCTCAAATGCGCCGCCCAGGTGGTCTACCGGAAGGAAGACGGGCCCGATGTCCGTTGCGGCCTCGCCATACTCGACATGGATGTCAAATCCTACGGCAAATTGAATCAGATCCTGAACCATTATTCGGACAGCCACATTTTCGTATCCAATTCGGTGGACATGGATGCCCTCTGGGAATTTTTCTTCCAGACGGGATTTCTTTATCCCGAGAAATACCAGTCCCTCCATCGTTACAAGGATCTGTTCAAGGAAACATACCGGAAGCTTTACCAGGAAAATCCGGAGATTGCCTGCCATTTCACATACGAACAGGATGGAGATATCTACGGCCACATGTCCATGCTGCGGACCTACGAGCGAACCTGGATGATTCACCACTTTGCGGCAAGACCCTTTGAAAGCCGCCGAACGGGGTTTCTGGTCCTGAGACAGATCATGGAATACCTGAACGGCTTCTACAAGCTCCCCTCGGCAAACATGGATTACGTGATGGCCTACTTTCAGCCGAAAAATAAAATAGCCAACAGGATATTCGGTGATTTCGCCCGGTTCCTGAACAATCCCCGGGGATGTTCCCTCGACCGCTTCTCTTATTTCCTGTGGAAAAAGGACCCTCTCCGGGAGGCACTGCCCGAGGAATGGACTCTCCGGGAGTCTACACCCATTGACCTCTGGAAATTGAAGCTTTTTTACAAACACCGGTCCGGCGGCCTGCTCCTGGAGGCCCACAACATGGACGGGGAACAAAGACAGCAGGGAAACCTGCTCAGCCTCTACGATCAACTCGGCTTTCACAGGTCCTGGAGCATCCATTCCCTCGTTTACCGGGAGGACCCCGTGGCTTTTCTCGTCAGGGAGCGCTCCGACCTGGGCATCAACATGGCCCAGCTCCTGAACTGCGTGAAAATCCTCGTCACGGAGCCGGACAACCTCCCATGGGATATCCTGACGGCATCCGTCACGAACCTCGCGCAGGAAAATACGATCCCTGAAATTCCTCTCTTAATTTATCCGGAGGACTATGTTATCAGTAAAGGTGTGCCCGTAAAAAAGGTTTACGACCACTGGATTTTGAACCTTCATGACAAGGGGAATGAATATCTCCAGCATATGGCGAAGAATTTTCGCATCAGGTTCGACTAATTGAAGGGACCGCCTTTATATAACAGCCGTATCGTCGAGACTTATCTCGAGTATCTGCAAGTTTATCATCCCCATGTCGACCCGCAGAAGATCCTTCAATCTTCCGGCATCACGAATTTCGAAATCGAAGACGCCGGTCACTGGTTCTCACAGGAAGAAGTGGACCGGTTTTACGATGTCGTCCTGAAAGAAACCAGGGATCCTTCCGTCGCCCGGGAGGCCGGTCGATATATCGCTTCCAACCAGGCCTCGGGCATTCTCCAGCAATATGTCGTCGGCTTTCTCACTCCCGGCATCGCCTACTGGATGGTGGAAAAAGTCGCCGCCACCCTCAGTCGGGCCTACCATGTTAAAAGCCGGGTCACCGGCCCCAACAAGGTAAAAATCACCTTTGAGCCTAAAAAAGGCGTCGAGGAAAAACCATACCAGTGCGAGAATCGTATCGGCCTTCTCGAATCCATGGCCATGGTTTTCACGAACCGCCTTGCTTCCATAGATCATCCCTCCTGCATTCATCGCGGCGACGGAAGCTGCGAATACGATGTATCCTGGGAAATCAGCCCGTTTCTCGTCTGGAAACGCATCGGCTATTATACGACCGCCGTCCTTTTTCTCCTGGCCCTGGGACTTTTTTTCTGGACCTCCTTTTATCAATGGTCCCTCCTTTCCCTTTCCTTCGGCCTCGTCATTCTCGGAATCTTCAACCGGGCCGGCCGCCTGGAAAAGGAGGATTACGTAAAAAACCTGAAAAGCCAGGGGAATGCGGCGGATCAGCTCATCGACCAGATCAACCGCCACTACAATGAGGCCCTCCTGATCCAGGAAATCGGCCAGGCGGCATCGAATATTCTGGATTTTGACCAGTTGCTCCGGTTCATGATGGAAACCCTTCAGAAACGACTCGATTACGACCGGGGCCTCGTCATGCTGGCCAACGAGAACCGGACCCGGCTTCTCTACACGGTGGGTTACGGGTACAGACCTGAGCAGGAATCAATCCTCAGCAAGGCACAGTTCCACCTCGACCGTCCCGAATCTACGGGACAGTTCGTCCAGGCCTTCAGGGAACAGAAACCTTTCCTCATCAACGACGTGTCCGAGGCGGAGATATACATGTCCGCCAGAAGTGTCGATTTCGTGAAAGCCCTGAACGTCAAATCGTTTCTGTGCGTCCCCATCCTCTATGAAGGCAAATCGGAAGGTGTTCTGGCTGTCGATTCCCCCCGATCCAAGCGCCCCCTGAACCAGAGCGATCTCAGCCTTCTCATGGGAATCGCACCGCAGATCGGCATCAGTATCAACAATGCCCGGACCTATCAGAAAATCCGGGAAAGCGAAGAGCGGTTCCGGGCCCTGGGAGAAAATTCGCCGGATATCATTTTCACCCTCAATGACCAGGGGATCATTACCTACGTCAACCCGGCCTGGGAAAAGATTTTAGGCCATTCCAAGAAGGAGACCCTTACGAAAAACTTCACGGATTTCATCGTGAAGGATGAGGAGGAAAGACGCCAATTGATCCGGGCCTTCAGCAGGGTCCAGAACAACCGTGAAACGGTCAAGGGAATCCGGACGGTCATGCTGTCCCATGACGGCACGGAGAGGATCATCAGTCTGAGCGGTTCTCCGAACATGGACGGAACGAGCGACAAGGTCGGTCTCATCGGAATCATGAAGGACATCACAGCCCTCGAGAAAAACCTGGACATGCTGCAATCGGCCCTGCAAAGCACCATCGATGCCATGTCCATCATCGTCGAGGCCCGGGATCCGTACACGGCCGGCCACCAAAAACGTGTGGCGGAACTGGCCTGCGCCATTGCGGAGGAAATGAACCTCCCGGAAATCACCATCCAGGGCATCAGGATGGGGTCCATGATCCATGATATCGGAAAGATCTATATCCCGGCGGAGATTCTTTCCAAACCGGGAAAACTGAGCCAGCTCGAATTCGACATGATGAAGGCCCATCCGGAGGTCGGTTTCAGTATTTTGCGCCGGATCGAATTCAATGCCCCCATCGCGGACATGGTGTTCCAGCATCATGAAAAACTTGACGGCTCGGGTTATCCCCGGGGAATAAAGGGGGAGGACATTCTCCTGGAAGCCCGCATTCTCACGGTGGCCGACGTTGTCGAGGCCATGTCCTCCCACCGTCCCTACCGTCCATCCTTAGGAATCGACAAAGCCCTGGATGAGATCACCCGGATGAGAGGCATCCTTTTCGATGAGGAAGTCGTGGATACCTGCCTGAAGCTCATAAGGGAAAAGAGCTTCCAATTCAGCCGGGAAGGAAAGGCCTCACTTCTCTGAAACGGGAACTTTCCCCTTGCACAGGATAAGGGGCGTATAAGTAAACCGCCTGGGATCATAAAAAAACTGTTTGAAATCCGATAAGAAGGCTTCATACCCGCCGGCGTACCCATCAAAGATATCGGGGGCACGGCAGGCGGCGACTTCAATTTTCTTCAGCCAGTTGTAAGCATCGCTGTTTCTGATTTCTCCGTAGATCAGATGGTGGGCCATGAGATCCATTTCCATGTCCGCGAACCCCTCATCGTATAGATAGGCATAGAGCTTCCGGCCCGCGTGAACGTCGAAATCATGGTCCCGTTCCATCCGTGCCATGATTTCCGCGAGAATCCTTTCCATAGGCCGTGGAATTTCATAATGGCTGAGGCAATTATAATCCAGGTCCAGGAGGCAGAGCCATCCGCCCGGTCGAAGCAACGCCTTCAGATTCCTGACGATCCGCACAGCCTCTTTTCGAAAATACTCCAGGACAAAACGAACCCAGATGAGGTCGAAGACCCCGAGATCCTGGAGGGGATCACGGAAATCACGGATTTCGAAATGAATCCCCGTAAGATTCCCGTATGTTTTTCTGCCGTGTTCGATTCTTTCCGGGGAGAAATCGATACCCACCACGGAACCTCCGGGCATGACCTTTTCGCGAAGGTAAGCGGTTGTCAGTCCGGGCCCGCATCCGGCGTCGAGGACACGCATCCCCGGACGGATTCCGCACCAGGAAGCTTGCCGGTCAAAGGCCCGAGGATCTGTCTTTCCTTCGAGACGAATGATTTCATCCTTGTTTTCCATCAAGTAATCCCGGGTTCCCTCCATCGTTTCTCCTCTCATGTCCCCCCCTGGATATTTCCAAAGCCGTTCATGTTTCATCGTTGTATGGATAGACTTTTTACGAAACCGTTAAAAAACCCCGTAAAAAGCCTGAAAATTTTTCCCGGGCAACGGTTTTTAAAGCGATCCGGAGGCCGGACGCCCGAATCCCGACGAACGGGGCATCCTGACCGGCATGCCGCAGTGACGGGGGATGAAGGACAACAAGGCCCGTGGATTTCTTTACGAAGCCGTCAGGAATAACTTCGCAGGTATTTCCTTATATAGGCTTCCACTTTCTCCCGGCCGGAAAAAATGCCGAAATGCCCCTCGCAGAGGATGTCGGCCTTCAAGTTCAGGAGTGCCTCCATGGAAGCCCGCCAGTCCTCCAGGCTGGAGCGGAAGCCCGGGAGGAAAGGGCCATGGATATCCTGGCCGAAGAGCACCCGTTTTCCCCCTCGATCCAGGTACAGAGACAGGGAACCCGGCGTGTGCCCCGGCGTGTGAAGGACATGAAGTTCCTCGTCACCAAAGGAAAGAATCTCATGGGATGACGTGAACCGCCGATCCACCGGTGTGGGCGGAAATTCCGTCTCGTACCAGTTGGCTGCCGTCTGAACCGGGTCCCCCGACTCCACGGCGCCGGCATCGAGATCATGCATGGCAATGGGGATACCATGGATCCCCCTGAAAAAAGGAGCCCCCCCGATATGGTCGATGTGGCAGTGCGTCAGGATGAGAAGAGAGATGTCCCGGGGATCCAGGCCGACCTCCCGGATGTTCCGTTCCAGGATTCTCGCACTTCTTCCCGCACCGGCGTCGATCATGATATGGGTTTCGGCAAACCGGACCACGAAGGCCGTGGCATCTTCTCCATAAGAGATATTCGGCCCACCCACCAGATGGATCCCCTCCAGGATTTCTTCCGTCCCTTTCACCTTTCCTCCTCCAGGCGGATCCGCAGGCTTCCGATGATTTCCCCGATATCAACGATCCCTTTTCGCTCCATGAAACTCCGAAGTCCTTCGAGAACCTCCAGGGTCGCCCGGGGATTGATGAAATTGGCCGTTCCGACCTGCACGGCCGACGCGCCGACGATCAGGAACTCCAGGGCATCCCTGGCATTGGCGATCCCTCCGATGCCGATGATGGGAAGAGAAACGGCCTGCCGGACTTCCCAGACCATCCTGAGGGCCACCGGTCGGATCGCCGGTCCGGAGAGCCCCCCGGTCACCACGGCCAGGTGGGGAACATACTTTTCCACATCCACGGACATTCCCCGAAGGGTGTTGATGAGAGAAATGGCGTCGGCGCCCGCTTCTTCCACCCGGCGCGCGATGGCCCCGATATCGGTCACATTGGGCGTCAGTTTGACAATCACGGGAAGACGGGTCGCCTCTTTCACCCGACGGGTCACTTCCGCGGCGGCGGATGGATCGGTCCCGAAGGTGATTCCGCCGCGCTTGATGTTGGGACAGGATATGTTCACTTCCAGTGCGTGGATCCCCTCGATCCGGTCAAGAATCCCGGCGACCTCGCCGTATTCCTCCACCGATTCCCCGAAGATGTTGACGATGACGGGCACCTGGAACGACCGTAGAAAGGGAAGCTTTTCCTCAATAAAAGCCTCCACGCCGATATTCTGAAGGCCCACGGCGTTAAGCATCCCCGAGGGGGTTTCCATGATCCGGGGGGGGGGGTTGCCCATCCTCGGTTTCAGAGACAGTCCCTTGACGACAACGGCTCCGAGAAGGCTCAGATCCAAGTAAGAAGCGTAAATATCCCCATAACCGAAGGTCCCGGAAGCGGTCATGACGGGATTTTTCAACGTGAGCCCCCCGCCTATGGAAACACTGAGATTGGTCATCGGTCCATCCGTCATCCCTGGAATGCATCAAAGTCAAACACGGGGCCTTCCCTGCAGACCCGGACATAGGCCGTGTCTCCGTCAGCCGTCTTCACGGGGACGGCACAGCCCAGGCAGGCCCCCACACCGCAGGCCATCCGCTCTTCCACCGATACCTGGCCGGCCATTCCATATTTTCTCCCGAGGGCGGAGAGGCTCTTCAGCATGGGGCGGGGTCCGCACCCATAAATCACCGTTCCGGCGGGATCGTACTGATGCAGGTCGCTTCTGATCAGTTCGACGACCGTTCCCTTGAACCCGTAACTCCCGTCATCGGTGCTGATCCTGAGAGAGGAGCAGAGGGGCGCGAACTTCTTCAGCACGGGAAGAAAATCGGCGTTCCTGCAACCGAAATAGGCCGTGACGGAGCCCCCCCCTTTCTCCAGGCGATCCCTGAGCGCCGCCGCCAGACAGTAAAGTGGGGCTATGCCCATGCCCCCTCCCGCAAGAAGAAGCGTTTTCTTTTCCGGAAAAACCGTGAATCCCCGGCCGAGGGGGCCGATGATGGCGAGTTTCTCTCCCTTAGCCATCCGGCTGAAAATTTCCGTGCCCCTTCCGGCGACACGATAGAAAAGATCCAACCGGTCTTCACCCCGGGGGAAGGAAGAGAAATAGATACTGAACGGCCTGAAAAGAAAGGGGTGTTCTTCCCCCATCCGCCGGATCATGACGAATTGTCCCGGCGAAGGGGGAGTCGCCATCCCGGGTGTGCACGAAAGGGTCATCAGGAAATGCCCCGGGAGAACTTCCTGCTGCCGGAGGATCACAGCCGTCATAACCTGTCTCGTTCCCGCCATGTCAGGTCCTCCGGGACTTTTTCCCGCGAATCTTCGATGAAAAGTCGGCGGTCATGATGAAGGCATCCTCACAGGTGTCGGAATAGTAGAGAGGCCGGATCCCCCTTTTCCCGAAACCGAATTTTTCATAAAGACCGAGGGCCGGCCTGTTGGAACGCCTGACTTCGAGAAAGCCCTGAAAGGCTCCTTTGGCATCCGAAAATTCGATCATTTTCTCCATCAGGGCTGTGGCGATTCCCGCACGGCGGAAGGCGGGATGCACGGCCACGTTCCGCAGATGAATCTCGTCCAGGATGATGGCGAAATGGATGGATCCCGCCACAACGTCTCCAATGACGGCAACAAAGCTATGACAGAAGGGAGAGTTCAGTTCTTCCAGGAACAGGGTGTCCGACCAGGGTGTTCTGAAGGACTTTCTCTCGATCTCGATGACTTCCCTGAGGTCCGCCGTATCCATTTCCCGGATGCTCATAACGGAAGGGCGGTACCCTTCCCTTTCTTCAGAAATCGCAGCGCTCATGAAATCCCCCTTAAGAGCGAAACAAGGTGCCGAAAAACACCGCCAAAAAAAAGAGCCCCGTGAAAACGGAAAGGGAGCCCCTCTGGCGGACGGTATTCAAGACGGCGGCAATCCCGACAAGCGGCAGGGACCAGAAAATGATGAGAAGGGCCTTCATGGGCGCTTTCCCTGAACAAAGCGGGTATAATTTAACAAGGATGAAATCCCCGATCAAGAGAAACAGGAAAATGAAAAGGATGTAAAGGGCCAGAGTTCTTCCCAGACTGATACAGATACTTCCCGCAATGCCCCCGGGGCGATCCTCGGCGGCGCTTCTGACAGCCCGGTCCGAAAGAACGCCGTTCATCGCCACGACCCACTGATCCATCCTCTGTGCGAGAAAGGCAAGAGGAAGAAAAAGAAGGATGGAGAAGGCCATCATCTCTTTCGAAACCGAACCGAGTTCCGCTCCCGCCAGAATGGTGCTGCCGGTGGCGATGACTGCCATGAGGGAATCATTGGGGGGAATGTAAACGCCTATGGGCAGGTGGTCCGCCCACAGAATTTCTATGAGAGACCCCATGACAAGGGCTGTCGGCACGTCATGGAGGACGAATCCCAGAACGGTGGCCACCACGATGGGCCTGGAAACCATGGACTGGAGGAAGACACGGTCAAGACAGAGTAACCCTCCCAGGGTCGCCACAAGAACGGATTTTTCCCCTATCGCCCCGTCAATCCAGAACACGGAAGGACCTTCGCTTCATCATTTCAATGAAATCGATCGATTTATCCCTTGGAACGCAACGGAGTTCCACCTCCACGCCGGCATCGACAAGAAAGAGGATGGCGTTCAAATCCTTCTCGTTGAGGCAGATGGTGGCGGAACATCGAATTTTCCCATCCTCATCGTAAACATTTCCGATATTCAACCTGGCAAACCGGAACCCCTGATGAAAGGCCTCAAGAACATCGCCGATATTGTCAAAAAGAACGATGGTGTTTCCGCTGTTCGTTTCCCCCGAAACCATGTATCGGACAAAATCACCGATGTCATACACGTCCACCTTCACATGGATGGGGACAGCCATCCGGATGACCGATTCCCGGAAGGGGTCCGATGCAACATCATTGTTGACCACAATAATCCGTCCGGCCTGGATGAAGGGAACCCAGGCTTCGAGAATCTGTCCGTGTACCAGTCTGTTGTCCACTCGGATAAACACATGACCCATTAAAGATGAATCCTTTAAGTGTCCGAGAATAAGACTCTTCAAAAACCAGGTCGGCGACCCGGGGCAACGGTCAGTCCGAAGCCTTCCTGTTAAGGATTTCGCTTGCCAGATAAATATTTTTTATCCCGTAATTACGAACGGTCTCAGCAAAGCGGTAAAGGTCGTTTTCTTCCTGGAGATCCGACAATTTGAGCAGCATCGGCAGATTTACGCCCGTCACGACCTCGATCTTCTTGTCCTGGAGAAAGGAAAGGGAAATATTGGAAGGTGTACCGCCGAAAAGGTCCGTCAGAATGAGAACGCCTGTTCCCTGATCCACTTTTTTTAAAGCCGATGTTATTTCCTTTTTGATTTCATTCAATCCTTTCGCCGCATCGACGGATACGGCAAGGATTCCCTTTTGTTCTCCCTTGATCATGACGGCGGCACGGATCAGCTCGTCCGCCAGGTTTCCGTGGGTGATGATCAACGTTCCAATCATGGTTTGCTCCGACTCAAGGATTAGTATCGTAGGCTAATGAAATGCCTTCTAATTGTCAAGCTGGAATGACCCTCCTCAAACGCCGGCCCGTTGACAGATCATTTCCGATAAGATATTTCTTCATCATCACTCATGCCGGAGAGGCCGTTTGAAGCAAACACCCCGAAATATTTCCTGCCCTTTCTGCGGAAGACCTCTTTCCCTTCATAGAAATCCCGTCCCGACAGTGGATGTGGTTATCGAGATGAGCGGCGGGGGAATCATTCTCGTCAGGAGAAAAAATGCCCCCCTGGGGTGGGCTCTGCCGGGAGGATTTGTCGACTACGGCGAAACCCTGGAAGAAGCGGCCATGCGAGAGGCCCTGGAAGAAACATCCCTGAAGGTCTCCCTCACAGGACTTTTAGGGGTTTATTCCTCGCCCGACCGCGATCCGAGACAGCATACCATTTCAACCGTGTTTATAGCAACAGCTTCCGGACATCCCAGGGCGAATGACGACGCAGCGGAAATCGGAACCTTCACGGAACAGGACATCCCTCCTTCCCTGGCCTTCGATCATGCAAAAATCATTGCCGACTATTTTAAGCGGAAATCCCCGATGGAACCGTAAAATGTCACCGGGGACCGGACCGCCGGGCGAGTCCCGGATCGACACTTTTGTCGATCCTGTCGAATGATACTCTCACCTTCAAAAAGGCTTACGATTGTTCACTTTCAGCGAACGGCAGACAGGGCCATCGACATTTCCTTCCCCCGTTCTTTCGTATTCAAGGCACCTCAGGATGTCTTTTATTATGGAGAATCCCCAAAAACAGGGCATTACGGAAGGATGACCCGCCACATATCCAGGTGGCATGCATCGTGCATTAAAATCATATCAAGAATCGAATCTCCTCCGATTCTGGCTTAAACCTCTAAAAGCCCGCACTTCAAAACGGGCTGAAAACCTCTCCAGGGGGAAGCGGAAGCTTCCCCCACCCTTTTTTCAGGCCCTTACCCGATCCTTCCGGACAGTCCTGCGGAACCACGGGGCGGCGACCGCTTTTTTCCAACAGCGACTTCCCGGGATTCTCCCTGATCTCCTAAATACGGGTGTTTCCGCCGGCCTTCCGATCCAGGTCATAAAATCCTTGACAGAATCGAAAAATCCGGTATTACGGTCACGCCTGTATAGAATGGAAACGATGGTCATCGTGAGACGTAGGAGGAGGTTGTATTCATGAACGTAAGTTTGCAGGATGAGTATAAGCGGAAGCTGGTGACGGCCGAAGAGGCCGTCCGAATCGTTAAATCGGGCGACTGGATCGAATACGGATTCGGGCTGAACGCCCCGAAGGAATTGGACGAGGCCCTGTCCAAAAGAAAAGATGAGCTCTGGAACATCAACATCCGGTGCGATTTGGGCGTCTGGCCGAAATGCACCGCCGACGCCGACCCGACGGGCCAGCATTTTTACTGGAACAGCTGGCACATGAGCGGTCTTGACCGGAAATATTACAACAAGGGCCAGCTTTCTTACATTCCTATGAAATTCAACGAATTACCCCGCATGACCCGGAACAACTGCGTCCCTCCCAATGTGTTCGTGGCCATGGTCACCCCCATGGACCGGCACGGCTACTTCAATTTCGGCACAAGCGCCACGAATGTGTGGGCGGCCATCGAAATGGCGGAATATGTCATTTTCGAGGTAAACGAAAATCTACCCAAGGTATTCGGCGGCAACCAGGAAGCGGTTCATCTCTCCCAGGTCGATTTTGTCGTCCAGGGGTCCAATCCCAAACTTCCCGTCCTCCCGCCGGCCCCGCCGGCCGAGGTCGACAAAAAGATCGCCGAGCACGTGATCAAACGACTCTATGACGGCTGCTGCCTGCAGCTTGGCATCGGCGGGGTTCCCAATGCCGTCGGTTCCATGATCGTCGACTCGGACCTGAAGGACTTGGGCGTACACAGCGAAATGTACGTCGATGCCTTCGTCCAGATGAGCAAGGCCGGAAAGATCACGGGAACGCGAAAGGAAATCGACCGGCACAAACAGGTATTTTCCTTTGCCTTCGGATCCCAGGAACTTTACGATTTCATCGACGAGAACCCGGGAATGGCCTCTTATTCCGTGGATTACACCAACAATCCCGAGGTGATCGCCCAGCTGGACAACTTCGTTTCCATCAACGCCTGCATAGAGGTGGACCTTTTCGGCCAGGTAAGTTCGGAAAGCGTCGGCATCCGCCACATCAGCGGAACGGGCGGGCAGCTCGATTTCGTCGAGGGCGCCTATCGGTCCAGGGGCGGACAGAGTTTCATCTGCATGAATTCCTCATTTGAGAGTAACGGAGGGAAGGCTTCCCGCATCCGTCCCACTCTCGAACCGGGTTCCATCGTGACCTGTCCGAGAACAGCCACCCATATGGTGGTCACCGAATTCGGAATCGCCAACCTGAAAGGGAAGAGCACCTGGGAAAGGGCGGAAGCCCTTATTGCCATCGCCGATCCCCGGTTCCATGACGAACTGATCCGGGAGGCGGAAAAAATGAAGATCTGGCGCCGTTCCAATCGGGTTGCCGCTTAATTCGAAGGCAAAGGATATTTTCAATACAAGGCAATCAACCGTTGTTTCCAGAAAACCGGCAGGAGGCCCCGCCCCGGCGTGGGGCCTCTTTTTTTTGAATCCCTGTCCCGCCCAGCACCGGGCCGCCGGGTAACCGTCCCCGAAGATCAGTTGGCCTTGATCTCGTCCCAGATCCTGATGTACTTGTCGTTGTCCGAGCCGAGGTCCTCGATGACCTCGCATCGGGCCCGGATGTCCCGGGGAATAAAAATGGCGGGGTTCTCCAGGATCTCCGGGCTGAGTTTCCCGTAACTTTCCGTGTTGGGACACAGATAGGCGATGAATTCCGTGTTTTCCGCCGCGACATCGGGGTCGTGGATGAAGTTGATGAAACGGTGGGCGAGTTTCGCCTCCTTCGCGTCCACGGGGATAACGAGATCGTCGCAGGACAGGGAAGTGCCCTCCTTCGGGACGGCATAGGCGATGTCCTCGTTTTCCTCCTCCACCTGCATGATGTCCCCGCTGTAACCGTGAACCAGGAAAAATTCCCCTGAGGCCAGGCCCGTCTTGTACTGCTCGTTTTCGAACTTGGCGATCTTCTTCTTCCAGCGGAGAATCACGTCCCGGGCCTCCTTAAGTTCCTTTTCGTCTTTCGTATTCAGGCTGTAGCCGAGGGCTTTGAGCCCCGCACCGATGGTTTCCCGCATGTCGTTGAGAAGAGTCGTCCGCCCCTTGAGATCCTCCCGGTCGAACATGGCCCAGGTGGGTTCGAAATCGGGCACCCGGCTTTTCAGGTAGGCAATCACCGTGGTGGTGAGCATGTAGGGCGCGCTGTGATGCATCTCCGGATCCAGGGCCGATGCGAGGTACTCCCGGTCGACATGCCGGAGATTGGGCATGAGGCTGTGGTCCAGGGGCCGGAGCATGCCCTGTTCGTTCATGATCTTGACCATATAACTGCTCGGGACAATGACGTCATACCCCCCGCCGCCGGCCTTCAGCTTGGCATACATGACCTCGTTGGAGTCGAAGGTGTCGATCACCACCCGGCAGCGGTTTTCCTTTTCGAACCGCTGGACGAGTTCGGGTTTGATGTAATCCGCCCAGGTATAGACATGCAGCACCGGTTCCCTCCGGGTGCAGCCCCCGCAGAGGACAAAGGCGGCAACGGCGAAAAACAGGGCACTCCACAGTATCTTTTTCATTTTCTTACCTCCAGGAGTCTTTGACTGAACCAAACCGCCGCAAAGGTCACGACAAGCAGCAGGGTGGACAGGGCGTTGATGAGAGGCGGGGATCCATGCTTGATCATGCTGTAGATCCGGATGGGCAGGGTCGTCGAACCGGGACCCGCCACGAAAAAGGTGATCACGAAATCGTCGATGGAAAGCGTGAAGGCCAGGAGCCCTCCGGCGACGATCCCGGGCATGAGAAGAGGAACCAGGACCCGCCAGGTGGCGGTCCACCAGTTGGCGCCGAGATCCTGGGCGGCCTCGATGAGGGAAAAATCGAAATCCTGAAGCCGGCCCAAAACCACCATGGCGACATAGCTGATGCAGAAGGTGACATGGGCGAGAAAGATCGTGAAAAGCCCCAATTTCACTCCCAGGGCGACGAAGAAAAGAAGAAGACCGATCCCCATGAGGATCTCCGGCATGACCAGGGGAGCGAATATGACCGCATAATGGGCCTTCTGAAGGCGCGAGGCGAACCGGTGGAGGGCAAAGGCGGCCGTCGTTCCCAGGACGATGGAAAGAAAGGACGCGCTGAAGGCGATGACGAGGCTGTTCTTCAGGGCGTACCAGATCTCCCTTTCATGGAGGAGGCGGAGGTACCATCTGAGGGACCACCCCCCCCAGGTGCTTCCGAACCGGGAGGCGTTGAAGGAATTGATCACCAGAATCATGATGGGCAGGTAGAAAAAGACCAGCATGGCCATTGTCACGATGAGGGGAACCCGGCTCCTCTTCATTTTTCCTCCCCGGTCATAAGATCGGGGCGCCCTTTCCGGCCCGGGAGGAAGAGGACGGCCGTCATGGGAAGCAGAACGGCCAGGGTGAGAAGGGCGGAGAGGGCGCTGGCATGAGGAAGGTTCCGGTCCATGAACACCCTCTGGGCAATCTTGTTGCCGAGCATCTCGCTGTCCGGGCCGCCGACAAGATCGGGAATGAGGTAGGATCCCAGGGCGGGAATGAAAACCATCAGAACGGCGGTGAGAAGCCCCCGGCGGATTCCGGGCAGGAAGATCCGGTAAAAACTCTGCCACTGCCGGGCCCCGAGGTCCCGGGCCGCCTCGATAAGCTGAAAATCGAACCGTTCGGCGGCGGCATAGATGGGCAGGATGGCGAAGGGCAGGTAGGAATAGATCATGACCAGCAAAACGGCCCAGGCATTGTAAAGGAGAGAGGTGCCGCCGTCTACGAGATGAAGGAAGACGAGTCCCTCCTTGATGAAGCCGTCGGGGTGGAGAAGCACCTTCCAGGCGAAAATGCGGATGAGAAAGCTCGTCCAGAAGGGCACGATGATGAGGAGAAGGAGGAACTGCCTCCATCGTTTGCGGACACGGGCCAGAAAATACCCCACGGGCGTGGCGATAATGATGGAGATGACCGTCGTCAGGATGCTGAGCCAGAAGGTACGCCAGAGGATGGACGGGTAGTTGGGGTTTCCCAGGCTCGCCAGGGTTTCCAGGGTCCAGCCGGCGTCCACGCCGCCGTAAGGGCTGGTGGGTTTGAAAGCGATGGCGAAGACGACCACCGTGGGAACGAGAAAAAAAACAGCGAGCCAGAGGGCCGATGGGGCCGTGGCCAGGAGTTCCAGAAATCGGCGGCGGTCTTTCATTGGAAGGGTTCCTTCATTCCCGACGGGGGGTTATGCCGCCCCGTTTCCTTCCCCGTTCATCTCGCCGATGTTTTCAGGCGGCAGGGACATGAGCTTTTCATCCGATTCACTGTACCGTTCGAGCATGTAGCCGTCGTCGGCATGCCATGAAATCCAGACCTCTTCGTCCCACCGGATGGGTTTTTCATCCAGGAGAAAGCGGCTGTGCTGCTGCACCACGGAAATCCGATACCCCTCAACCCTCACCCAGTAACGGGTCATGAGACCCTGATAGATCACATCCTCCACTTTCCCCGGTACGACGTTGTGCTTGTTGCCCGTTTCCGGCTTTTCCCGTGAAATGTGGAATTTCTCCGGGCGGATGCTCAGGTATACCGGATTTCCAAGGGATATATGCTTGTCGTTGAAACAGAGAACGGGGGGGAAACCGTCGATGGCAAGCCGGCTGTATTCGTCGCCCACCACCTCGGCCACCAGCCCCTCGAAAAAATTCGTGTCTCCGATGAATGCGGCCACGAAACTGCTTCTCGGTGCTTCATAAATTTCCGCAGGCGTTCCCATCTGCTCGATGACACCGTGGTTCATCACGGCAATCCGGTCGCTCAGGCTCATCGCTTCCCCCTGGTCATGGGTCACGTAGAGAAAAGTGATCCCCACCTCGTCGTGGATCAGGTCGAGTTCCATGAGCATCCGCTGCCGGAGTTTCAGGTCCAGGGCCGCCAGAGGTTCATCCAGAAGGAGCACCTGGGGCTTCTTGATGAGCGCCCGGGCGATGGCAACCCGCTGCTTCTGGCCGCCGCTGATCTTGTCGGGATATTTCTCCGCCTGGTCCTCCATCTGGATGAGGGCAAGCATCCGCTCCACTTCCTTCTCGATCTCCTTCTTCGGCCTTTTTTCAATGAGAAGTCCGAAGGCGATGTTTTCCCGGACGGTCAGGTGGGGGAAGAGGGCATAGTTCTGGAAAATGGTGTTCACCTTCCGCTGGTGGGGCGGCAGGGCGGTGATGTCCCGGCCGTCCAGGAGGACCCGGCCCGTATCGGGCCGTTCGAACCCGGCGAGGATCCGCAGAAGGGTGGTTTTGCCGCACCCGCTCGGACCAAGGAGGGAGAAGAATTCCCCTTTCCGGACGGAGAAAGACACATGGTCCACCGCGTGGATCCTTCCGAAGTATTTAGACACGTCCTCGAACTCGAGAAATTCCTGGTCGGCCATGGCATAAAAAGGGAAGCCCCGATTCATGAAATCCGGGAAAGCCCCGCCCCGCAGGCGGGAAGTATTGAAACCGGGTGTCGCAATCTCTTCAAAAACAGGAAGCAGAAAACAAGGATTATTTCCCGCTTATCCGGTCATTTAACCCTGAGCCTCAGAGCCCCTTGACGTCACTCGGGAAAACAGGAGGCTCCATTCATAAGATAAGAGACGGACCTTCAATTCGCTTTGAGGAATCCGCTCCGGTAATCATCCTTCCGGATCAGCCGCATCACATCGGAACCCAGGGCCTCGAAGGTTTTACAGTCGAACAGACACATCTTCGACCGGATGAACGCCTTTTCCTCCTCGGGCGTATTCTGCAGCCGCAGATAGAACTCATGGCTGTCGACGAAGTTCATGCATCCGAAAAAGCCGATCGCGTCGGCGATCTTGTTCATCCGGTTCCGGATCGATTCAAGGTACCCGCCGGATATCCGGTCCGACCGCAAAAGCTTTTCGAAAAAGAACGGGAGGAGCGGCCTTTCCTTCGTCTCGAGGACGGTCTCCCGTTTCAACCAGCGGATGACATCCCACCGGCTACCCGAGGCGTCCCCGAACTGTTCGGTGAGATGCCCGTGCCGGTCCTTCACGACCGCCCCGCGCCTGTTCTTGAAATGGACCAGGGTGCGCCGGGGGTTCACCAGAAGATCCCCCGCCGCTGAAAACTCGAAATTGTCGGCGTAATTTCCCGCGCAGTACAGGGCGAGTTCATTCAGCCGGGCATAGGTCAGCCAGTAAAGGGCCGGGCTCTCCCGCGGGTATTCCTCCAGCCTCTTGAGACTGTGGTCGAGAAAGTCTTCATTCAGCCGGACAAGAGAGGCATTCCCATCGAGAAATTCGTTGTATTGAATCAGTGACCGGATTTCCCGGCAGCCAGGCTCCGGGGCCGTCATGGGCAACACCTCGATTGTACCTCCAAAACAACAGCTTGATCCAACCGGCAGGCAGGACCGGGCTTTTTCATACGCCATTCAGGACGGACTGTCAACAGGGATCCCTCGGGACAGGGAAAAAGCTGTTTCAGCCAAGGATTCCGGGGCATTCAATTCTCAAGCCATTGATATGCTTACTTATACATATTGACAGGCCCGAGATGTTTGAGTATTTTTATGGACGGACGGTTTATTTCACCCACCGCCCCTTTCCCGCGCCTTTCGATTCCTGCAGGTTTCTTTAATGACTCTGCCTTCCTCCGGATCTTCCATGAGCCCACAGACTGCGGAAGGCGTCGGAACAGAGCCGTGACGGAACCGGAGCCTTCTGAATTTTAAATGGCCGTGCAATCATGGAGCATGTTCCATGGAAAGGAGGACATCATGGACAAAATCCTCAGAATCAACATGGGAGCGGAGGGCGGTCCCGAGATCAGGGAAGAGGCCCCGGGGACTTATGAAGGTTTGGGAGGCAGGGCCCTCACCTCGGCCATCGTCTCTTCCGAGGTTCCCCCCCTGTGTCATCCCCTCGGCGGGGACAACAAGCTGGTCATCGCGCCGGGGCTTCTGAGCGGCACCATCGCCGCCATGTCGGGAAGAATCTCCGTAGGGTGCAAAAGCCCCCTGACCGGCGGGATCAAGGAAGCCAATGCGGGAGGCCAGCCCGCCCAGGTCCTGGCGCGCCTGGGCTTCCGGGCCATTGTCCTGGAGGGGAAACCGGAAGACGATGCCCTGTATGCGATTTACATCAACAAGGATGGTGTCAGGATTGAAAAGGACGAGAGCCTCAGGATGCTCGGAAATTACGAACTCGTTGATAAAATGAGAGAGAAACACGGAGACCGGATTGCCTGCATTTCCATCGGACCGGCCGGCGAGATGAAAATGGCCGCCGCCTCGGTGGCCTGCACCGACATGGAACTTCGCCCCACCCGGCACGCCGGACGGGGCGGTGTAGGAGCCGTCATGGGGGCCAAAGGGGTCAAGGTCATCGTCCTCGATGACACGGGGATGGGCATGCGGCCGCCGAAAGACCCCGAAAAATTCAAGGAGGCCAACAGACAGTGGGTGGCCGGCCTCAAGAAACACGCCGTCACCGGCGAGGCCCTCCCGGCCTACGGGACGAATGTTCTTGCCAACGTCATCAATGAGGCGGGCGCCTATCCCACGAAAAACTTCATGTGGGGGCGGTTCGACGGCTGCCAGGCCATCAGCGGGGAAACCGAGGCAGCCCTCGAAGAGTCCCGGGGAGGCATGGCGACCCACGGGTGCCACCGGGGATGCACGATCCGGTGCTCCGGCGTCTACATGGACAAGGACGGTCACTACCTGACCAAGCAGCCCGAATATGAAACAGTGTGGGCCCACGGGGCAAACTGCGGCATCGACGATCTCGACGCCATCGCCATGCTCGACCGGCTGGATGACGATTACGGCCTGGACACCATCGAGATGGGCGCCACTGTCGCCGTGGCCATGGAGGCCGGCATCGTCGAGTTCGGAGACGCCGAAGGCGCCATCGGGCTCATCCACGAAGTCGGGAAAGGCACCCCCCTGGGCAGGATCCTCGGAAACGGGGCCGCCGTCACCGGCCGGGCCTTCGGGGTGGAACGGGTCCCCGTCGTCAAGGGGCAGGCCATGCCGGCCTACGACCCCCGGGGCATCCAGGGCATGGGCGTGACCTACGCCACAAGCACCATGGGAGCGGACCACACGGCGGGATACGCCGTGACGGCCAACATCCTGAAGGTGGGCGGCTACGTGGATCCCCTGAAGCCGGAGGGACAGATCGAGCTGTCCCGGGACCTCCAGATCGCGACAGCCGCTGTCGACTCGACAGGGATGTGCCTCTTCGTCGCCTTTGCGGTCCTCGACCAGCCGGAAACCTTCCAGGCCCTCCTGGACCTGCTCAACGCCTTCTACGGGTTCTCTCTCGAGGCCGGCGACGTGGTCGCCCTGGGCAAGAAGGTCCTCACCATGGAAAGGGACTTCAACGCCCGCGCGGGCTTCACGAAAGAGCACGACCGGCTGCCCGATTATTTCAAGAAGGAGCTTCTGCCGCCCCATAACATCGTCTTCCAGGTAAAGGACGAAGACCTCGACCGGCTGTTCAAGTGGTAGAAAGTGAAACCGGCCATCATCATGGGGAGGGGGGGAACCCGCGGGATCTCCCCTCCCTGTCTCGACGGGCGACGCCTTTTCCCGGAACTCGATAAGGAGGAATGACCCCCATGAATAACGAGGCGGGCGGCGCGGAAGATTCGGTCACATTGCATCTTCCCCGAAAGGATCTCGCTCACTTCCTCCCCCTCCTGCAGAAGGGGTTTGCCGTAAAGACCCGCATGGGCTTGACGGTCGCCGCCTTTCTCTGCGGGCATTTCGGTCTGTCCTCCCAATACGTGAAAGAGAGGATTCAGACGATTTTCCTGGACGGAGAACCGGTGGACGATGAAAACAGCGCCCTCCTCCGGAACGGGACCGTTCTCGCCCTCTCATCGGCCATGCCGGGGCTCCTCGGGGCGACCCTGAGGAAGGGAAGCCCCCTCAAGTCCCTGCGGCAGGAGATTTCTCACCGGGAGCATGGCTCCGGGAAACCGGAAGAACCACAGGAAGGAACGGTGACCGTCAAGCTCTTCAACTTCATGATTCCCGAGCTTGCCGGGATTTTTCTCGAACGGGGGATCGGAATGGAAAAAAGGGAACTCGGACGGATCCTGGAAAGGATCCTCGAAGAGACAGGGAACCGTCCTTTTCCCGCAGAAAGGAATCACGAGAGGGTCGACGTCCGGGAACTCCGGGAAACGATGAAAGGGGGCTCGGGAAAAACCTTTCTCAGGATCGAGGCACGATAGAGAAGGCCCCTTCCTATCCCCCGGCGACAGGGGGAAACACACCGACCCGGTCCCCTTCTTTCAGGACTTCCCCGACCTCCCCGTGCACGCCGTTCAGGAAGACCATCTTCACCGACTCAAGGGGAACCCCGAAACGATCCAGGATGTCCCGCACGGTCACCCCCGGTTCCACCTCCAGGAACCTCGGCCCCCGGCCTCTGCCGCCCGGCGCATAGGAAGCGAGAGAAGCGTACAGATTGATCTCGATTTTCATTTTTTTCCTTCAATTCTCGAATGGTCCCGTATATCATACACTTTGTCGTTTCGTTTGAACAGACCGGGCGAAAAGGGGACACCGAAGGACCTCACCCATGGAACAGGCCATCCAATTCCGGTCGTTTCGGACCGTCGGCCAGGCGGGAAGAATCGTCCGCTGCCTGAAGGAAGATGACGCGATTGAGATCGCCGGGATTTTTCATTGTACCCTTCGCCGCGTATACGAGCAAGCCCTCAAGCGGGATATCCTCCCTTACCGGTATCTCCGGAACCGGGCCGTCCTTTCAGGAAAAGAGCAGCTGAAGCTCCTCGAAACGGCCGTTGCCGTGGTCGGCACGGGCGGGCTCGGGGGATTCGTCATCGAAATTCTCGCCCGGCTCGGAATCGGCCGCCTGATCCTGGCGGACCAGGATACGTTCGAGGAAACAAACCTGAACCGGCAGCTCCTGTGTTCGAGAGACACTCTCGGCCTGTCCAAGGCGGAAGCAGGCGCTTCCCGGGTCAAATCAATCAACCCCGCCGTCGACATCACGGCCCATCAAGTCAAAATCAACGAGAACAACGGGAAGGAACTTCTCTTCGGCGCTGCCGTGATCGTGGACGCCCTGGACAGCATCCGGGACCGCCTCGCCCTGGAAAATACCGCCCGGGCGCTGTCGATCCCCATGGTTCATGCCGCTGTGGCGGGCTTCGAGGGTCACATCATGACCGTTTTCCCGGAGGATCCCGGCCTTGTTTTTCTCTACGGAAAGGAACATCCTCCGGAGTCGGAAGAACAGAACGCCGAGGCGGTTCTCGGCGTACCCGCCGTGACGCCGGCCCTGATCGCCGCCCTTCAGGCCATGGAGGTCGTTAAAATCATCCTGCGCCGGGGGGATCCCCTTCGGAACCGCATGCTCCACGTCGACGTGGAGGCCGGTCGCTTCAGCGAGTTTTCCTTCCCCGAAAAACCCGAAAAATAAGGGCATCCTTCCGAACCCATTTTCCCGTTCAACCATTCGGTCATGTTCGTCACGGTGTTTTCAATTTCCGACACCTTTGCGGACAGTTGCGGAAGCAAGGGAATCGCACTTCAGGTTCCGGGCTCCGGTGGTCTCGAACTTCAGGATAAGAGGGCGTCCATTGGAAATGAAGCGGTTCGAGGCCCGATTCTTGTGTTGGGAGCATAGGGAATGGAGAACGACTATTTCATATTTTCGATTCGTTCTCTGACAACGACCAGCAGTGTCGTCAGGTCCTTATCATCCAGGGACAACAAAAAATTCATGTCCCTGTCCGTCTGCAATATCTTTCTCAACATTTCCAGGAGATCATTCTTTGTTAAGTCGCCCATGTGATTTTCCCCGTACGAAAAAGAGGATTAAGTTTTGCTTATGATCACGCCCATTTGATAGATGCGGAGAAACCAAACAACGATTTCAATAATACAAGATCGCCTGAAATTAATCCACTGTTGAAAGGGTGACATTTTTCGGGGAAAGACATGTCACTCCTATTTGGCAAAAGGTTACCCTTTGCCAAATAGGAACTCCGGGTTCTGCTGACAACATAAAAATAGCCCCCCTCACGGGAGGCCTTACCTAAGTTTAACGGTTGCCAAAAAATAGAATCGTGATTTCGGCACTATAAGGCCTGTGATTTTTCTCTCGGCACCGCATTTCGCTCTTTGACAGCCTGATGAGCATCATGGCGACACTTCCCGGATCACCTGGGGAATGGCCACCCTGACAGCCTGGTGAACACGTGCGCATCGCCTCCAGTGAACTCATCTGAAACCACCGGAACCAAACCCGCCGGAAGGGAACTCCCCCTTCCGGCTAATCCCTTCTGCAAAAGATCAAACCAATGCACTATCTTGAAGGCAGTTAATTGTGCAAAGTGACAGTATCACCGGCACACAATTTTTTGATTCCGAAAGTTTCATGAAATTTAGACAGAGATGATAAGTCCGTGCAATGCATGGGATATAAATGCTCAACCTTATTTTTACTAAAATATTCGATTGTTTTTTGCAATTGAACCGGATCACCCAACAAATGAAATCCTCCCAAAACGGCAAAAACTTTGCTTTGACGGGTGACCTGTTTGGCATATTCAACAATATTGCAGATTCCTGCATGGGAACATCCCGTAATAATCACCAACCCCTTTTTTGTTTTAATGGCAAGCGCCGTGTCATCCAAGATAAAATCTTGAAGTTTATCCCCTTCATTGAAATAAAAAAAGGTTGTCTTCCGAGATTCAAAATCATTGATCCTGGGAATTTGTCCCAGAAAATAAACATGATTCGATAGCTGGTATGAATTTCTTGATTGAATCAGATCGAATTTTCGCGCTGTTTCTTCCTGACTGTAAAACATGCCGTTGTATTGTCCGAATGCATTTCGCCTGTCCACAAAAGCGCCCGGGTGAACCAAAAGCTTAATTTTCTTAATGTTTTCTGTATAAAATGCTTTCATTCCATCGGTATGGTCCCAATGTCCGTGACTCAAGACAATCCAATCCGCGGTTTTCAGGTCAATACCTAGTAAACCGGCATTGTGAATGAAAACATCAGTGGCACCCATATCAAACAAAATCCTCTGGTCAGCCTCCACAAATACGGAAAAACCATGCTGGGCCAGAAATATTTTGTCAGAGAACCCCATCTTCGCTTGGTCTTCGCATAAAATCGAAATCTTTCTTTCTTTGCTTGTCATCATGCCCCTATTACCGCCTCCGTCAGCCTATATCAGGATACGGCTCAAGAACAGGCGGGTCCTTTCATTTTTCGGATGAGCAAAGAATTCGTGGCTGGTTCCTTTCTCCAAGATACGCCCCTTATCCATAAAAATAATCTCATGGGCCACTTCCCTTGCAAATCCCATTTCATGACTGACCACAACCATGGTCATTCCCGCCTTGGCCAGGTCAATCATGACATCAAGGACCTCTTTGATCATTTCCGGGTCCAGCGCTGAGGTCGGTTCATCAAAAAGCATGATTTTAGGTTCCATTGCCAGAGCCCTTGCAATGGCCACCCGCTGCTTCTGACCCCCGGAAAGCTCTCCTGGATATTTAAATGCTTTTTCCGGGATTCCGACCCGTTCGAGGATCTCAATGGCTTTATCCCTGGCCTCGTTTTCCGGTTTTTTTCGAACCTGGACAGGTGCAAGCGTGATGTTTTCCATGGCGGTCATGTGAGGATAGAGTTCAAAATGCTGGAATACCATGCCGACGTCGGAACGGAGCTTGTGAATGTCCGTATCAGGGGCCTGTACGGATACGCCATCGACGATGACTTCTCCCTGCTGGAAATGTTCCAGACCGTTGATGCATCTCAGCAGCGAACTTTTTCCTGAACCGCTGGGACCGCATATGAGGACGGTTTGACCGCTTGAAATCGTTTCGCTGATGTCTTCCAGCGCTCTATGATCTGTACCATACCAGAGGCTGACATTTTTGATTTCAATCAAAGCGAATCCCTTTCCTGACGATTTTCCAAACGTTGACTGCACAAAGAACCTATGGAGCAAAACACAAAATACACCAGACCGGCAAAAAGATAGAGTTCGACGGATCTTGCTTCCCGGGCGTCCACCAGATTGACCCGGCGCAGAAATTCCCTGAGTCCGATCACATACCCCAGGGACGTGTCTTGAAAAATCACCACGGCCTGTGTTACCAGCGCCGGAATCATGTTGCGCATTGCCTGGGGCAGGATCACAAAGCGCATGCATTGAAAAGACGTCAGGCCGCTGGAATGGGCAGCCATTGCCTGTCCGCGCGGGATGGACTGTATCCCGGCACGTATGATTTCCGCGAAATAGGCGGATTCAAATGCGATAAATGAAATGATGGCGGCAAGGAATTCGTCCAATGATCTGCCGGTAATCACCGGTGACAGAAAGTATATCCAGAAGATCACTAAAATGAGCGGGAGTCCCCGGAAAAAATGGACATAAACAGAGGCCGGATAATAAAGCCAGGATCTGGGTGACAGGCGGGCCATTGCCAGAAGGATACCAAGCAGCAAGCCGCCCGCCAGGGTTATCAGGGCCAGTTGGATCGTCAGTGCCAGCCCCCCGAGCATGAATTCGAAATTTCTTGTGATGACCGCAAGATCCATGGTTCATCGCCCCCTGGCGATCATGCCTGGGATATGAAGCCTTTTTTCTACAAACCGCATGAGAAGCACCACGCAGCCCGAGATGAACAGATAGGTCAGGCTGGCCGCCGTGGTCGTTTCGAGACCGTGCCATGTAAACGAATCGACGTAATAGGCCGTATGAGTGATTTCCATGACGCCGATGGTCATGGTCAGGGCGGAGTTCTTGAAGCAGGTCAGAAATTCCGTCGTAAAAGGCGGTATGATGATTCGGAAAGCATACGGTGCAATGACGTAACGATAGGTTTGAAAGGTTGTCAGGCCGGTCGAATATGCAGCGCGGTATTGGTCGCGCGGTATGGATAACAAACCGGCTCTGAATTGCTCGGCAAATCGTGAAGCCGTGTAAGTTCCGAGGGCAGCTACGCCGGCCCAGTAGGAATAATCGGGCACATGATTGTACAACCAGTCCTGGGCCGGTTTTGGCAGAAGCAAAGGCGCCGCAAAATACCAGAAAAAGAGTTGAACCAGAAAGGGCGTATTCCGAAAAACCTGCACATAGGCACTCCCTATGAATCGGAGTGGTCGTGACGGCAAAATCCTGAAAATGCCGATGGCGATCCCCAGGGGCATGGTGATGATCCAGGCCAGCAAAGACAAGTGGATGGTCGTAAAGATACCCTGCAGAAACATGCCGCCATAGGGATAACGCCACAAAACGCTCCAATCGAATGTATAATTCAGAAAACCCATCATCGATCCGGAATGGAAGACACGGAAAACGGTTTTCGGCCGTCACCCTGAAAGGTGGAAGAGGAAGGCCCCCGACGCCCGTTTCGAGGGCCGTCCTCTCAAAATGGAGTCCTCAGTCGGGGTAACTCAATGCCTTCAGCAAGGCTTTATATTCTGCACTCATCGGCAGTGGTACTTCCCCGTTGGGGCCGAACCATTTGTCGTAGATTGCCTCGAACCTGCCGTTTTTAAAGATTTTGATGAGTGCGGCATTCACGAAGTCCCGCCATTCCCCCTGATTCTCCGGAAGAATCATGCCATAGGGTTCGTATGTGAGATATTGGCCGACGATCTTCCAATCCTCGGGATTCTTGGCTTTTGCCTTCATACCGGCCAATATGCTGGCATCCGTGAAATAAGCGTGAATCTTACCCTGTTGAAGGGCCAAAAAACCCTTGTTGTGCTCTTCGAACAGTACTTTCTCGCACTCCGGCTTGATGAGTCCGGATGCAATCGCTTTGTCGATGCCTTTTATGTTGGCAGTCGATCCACTGCCCATGCCGACCCGCTTGCCGGCTAGATCGGGGAAGTCTTTAATGGCGCTGTCTTTCGAAACCAAAAGTCTTGTTCCGGTGAGAAAATACGGAAGGCTGAAATCAACAACCTCTTCCCTTGCCAGGGTGATGGTGGTTGATCCGATGCCGATATCGACCGTGCCATTAACAACTAAGGGGATGCGGGTCTTCGGATTGATCGGTTTTCTTATAAGTTCGATTTTTTTCCCGAATTTTGCACTCAATTCATTGACAATTTCATCCCCGAGGTCTATGCCGAATCCCACCCATTCCCCTTGTTGATTCATAAAACCGAAGGGAACAGAACCTTCGCGAAATCCCATGGTGACCTTGCCCGTCTCGCCTATTCTGTCGAGAATGTTTTCACCGTGAGACGGAGCGGCCAGCCCCAATGAGAAAAGCACGCAAAGCGTGCCCAATGCCAACGAAAACCTCCCTTTTCCAATCCTGCTTGTTTTTAGTTTCATTTGCTTTACCTCCTTCTGAAGCTTTGTGTGGACATAGAAGTCAAAAAATTCATATTGAATTCATACATGGTTATTTTTTATAAAACAATTTCATTATTAGAATAGTATATGATGTTTCATACAAAGAAGAATTAGATCCGTTTCATCAATCGTCTCAAACGCGATGGGCAGGATTAATGAGTCTATTGGTAATCTCACAACAGTGATTAATGCTTACAACCTGAAATACTTATCACCCAGTGCACTATAAGGGTTTGGATGGGTAGGTGAAAGGAATAGCGACATCGTGCCGGACCAACTGCTGGGATCGGTGAGCTTCATCACGCCATTCCCGTAGTAGAATCATTTCCCAGGATGTCTTAGCGCACTTTTTTCAAAAAAAAGGGGGGGGCGGGTTGGGGAGCCATGCGGGAGGCGAGAAAAAAATTAGGGGTTAGACCGTCCATCTAACCCCTTGTATTTCATGGTGGGCCGTAGGGGATTTGAACCCCTGGCCAACGGATTAAAAGTCCGCTGCTCTACCGAGCTGAGCTAACGGCCCTGATTCTGTCAGGAAGTGATGGTTTTTAACAGGAAGGCTTTCTCATTGTCAAGGAGAAAAGACGGATGGACAGGGATTTCTCTTTTTGTTAAACTTTTTACCGGCGTGTCGTCGGATCTTCTATCACCGGCGGGAAGGAGTTCAATGGGAGGATCGATCAAAAAAACCATCCGGGAATTTCTTCTCAGGGGGGGGGCCGACCTCGCGGGATTCGCTTCCCCGGATGTCTGGGATTCCCGGGGGGAAGTACCCCCCGGGAATCGACCCCGCTTCCTCTGGCCGCCCGTCCGAACGGTCATTGTCTTCGGCATTCAGATGCCCCTTCCAATTGTGGAAACGACGCCGTCGGTCCAGCACCGAGACCTTTACAACACCTGCAACCGGCTTCTCGACGACCTGGCCTTCCGGCTCGTGATCTGGCTGAACCGCCGGGGGCATCCCGCCATCCCTCTCAGCCGGGACGGTTATTCCCGGGTGGACATCCTCCTGAAGAAGCCCGGAGCCGTTTTCGCCCATACCTACGCCGCCCACTATGCCGGGTTGGGACATGTGGGCATCAATAACACCATCCTCACCGGTGAATTCGGGCCGAGGATCCGGCTGTCCTCCGTGTTTACCGGCCTGGAAATAGCGGCTGATCCCCCTGCCCGGGATAATCTCTGCATCCGCTGCGGGGCCTGCGTGGATCTCTGCCCCGTCCAGGCCCTCACCCTGAGCCGGAAGGACCTCAAGAACCGGGATGTGACCCTGGCCCGCTATGACGGGAAGCGGTGCGCCCTCTGGGCGAAGGCGCTGACCGGAGAAGGCTGCTACCCCTGCGGGATATGCATCAAGGTGTGTCCCGTCGGCCGGGACCGCGTCCTTTACGGCCGGGAGAAGGCGGCGGCCCACTATCGAAGGGAACTGGCCGGCATCCGTTCCGGATCGACAGACCCCCTGTATCGGGCCTGGACCGCCATGCGCCGTTACGGAAGCACCCTGACCGACGGCGGCCCCACGCCTGAAGAGGGATTGAAACGCTTTTTTGAAGAAACGGCGGAAAGAATCAAGGAAAGCAACCATGACTGACAGGAAGGATATGCCCGAAGCACTGACGGATTTCTGCGACCGCCTCCGGGAGGGATTGAAAAAGGCGGGAGACGCTCTTTCCATGATCGAGCATACGCGCCTCCTGTTTCCCGAGCTGTCTCTGAATAAGACCCTGTTCCAGAACCTGCTCCGTTCGATTGCCGGAGGAATGACGTTTCCCGACGTCGGCTACCCCACCATGTTCGACAGCGAGGTCATCCTCTTCAACGACCCGGAACGGTATTTCACCATGAGGCTCTTCATCTGGGGGCCGGGCCAGTTCGATCCCGTTCACGATCATAGTTCCTGGGGCGTCATCGGCCCGGTTTCAGGAAAGCTGGACGTCATCAACTACGAGAGACGGGACGACGGCAAAACGGCAGGCCGCGCCGTTCTCCGGGAAAGGGACCGCATGACGATTGCGCCCGGCGAGAGTTATTACGTTCTTCCCCTGAACGCGGGCATCCACAGGACGGGAAACCCCTCGGGGGAAACCATCGTCCAGGTGAGCCTGTACGGAAGACCCACGGTCAAGCGGGACTTCATCAACGGCTTCGATCCGGAAAACGGGCGGGTGTATCCCATCTACGGGCCGAAAACGAAGAAAAGGAAACTGGCCGAGGAGGCCCTGAAACATTTCGGCATGTGATCCGTCGGGATCCGGACGCGATCAAGAAACTGCCGGCGAGCAGGGTCCCCGTCCCGACGATCCGATCTCTCATCTTTTCCTCCTTGAACAGGAAGGCCCCGTAAAGAACTCCAAAAGGACGCTCGTTCTCTTCAGGGCGATCATGCAGGCCGCCGGGGTGAGAGAGATGGTGATGACAAGGAAAGAAGAACCCAAGTCATCGGGATGTTATCCTTGACAATCGGCCCCTTTTTTTATATAGAGGGCACACCTTTCACGGGGAATAACCTGAATACAGCGCCCCTCTTTTTTTTACCTCCGGTCTTCCGGAATAGTGGAGGAATCCTTTTTCCTTCATGATATCTGCGAGGGAGGGATCTTACCATGAAACCAGTTGGCACCCATATCGTCGCCGAATTTCACCAGTGCCGGAAAGACGTTCTGAACGACCGCCTGGCCCTTGAATCGATCCTGACCGGCGGGATCCGTGAATGCGGCCTCACCTTTGTAAGTATCACCAGTCACTGCTACGATCCCGTGGGGATCACCGTCATCGCCGTGATCAGTGAATCCCACGTGGCGGTTCACACCTATCCGGAAGCCCGGCATGCCTCCATCGACGTATTCACCTGCTCCCCCCACAAGGCCATCACGGCGAACCTTCTGGAGTACCTGAAGGAAGCCATGGGCCCTGTGACGACCCGGATCGCCGAGATCAACCGGGGAAATCCTCTGGAGATCGCCCAGACGGACTGGATCATGAACATCGCCGATGCCATGGGCTACGACGTCCGGTATCATGTCCGGGAAGTCGTCTATTCAAAGTTGAGCCCCTATCAGCAGATCGACATCATTGACAACGAAAATTTCGGACGCATGCTCTTCCTGAACCAGGATCTCCAGATCGCCGAGGGAGATGCCCACCTTTACAACGAAAGCCTCGTGGCCCCTCTGGCGGAAGATCCCGCGGGCCTCGGCCACGTGGCCGTTTTAGGCGGAGGGGACGGCGGAAGCCTCCGGGAGCTTCTGAAATACCGGCCGGGGAAAGTCACTCTCGTGGATATCGACGAGGAAGTGGTCCGGGCCTCGAAAACTCATCTTTCCATGATCTGCGGAGAGGCCTTCGAGGATCCCCGGGTGACGGTGGTCCATGAAGACGTGTACCGCTTCCTGGACCGGGACGTGCAGTACGACGCCATCGTGTACGATCTCACCATGAACCCCGAGGCCTTCATCGCCATGGACCGGGAGGATTACCTGGAAGCGCTCTTCCTCAAGATCAAAAAAGCTCTGGTCCCCGGAGGCCCGATCACCCTCCAGTGCTGCTCCGCCTATGACGAAAAAACCCTTCGCTTCACGGAGGATATCCTCGGCCGCCATTTCAAAGGTGCCGAACTGACGAAAAGGACGATCCCCTCCTTTCTCAGTCCCTGGATGTTCGCAACAGCCCGCAACACTTGACTGACCCTCCTTGTCCTCATCCCGGCGGATGGGGCGGACGCATCTTATAAAAAGGCCCGGATGGCGGCGTAGCCGCCCTTCCGGGCCTTTTCAGTTATAATATATTTTCCCAAAGATCCCCCGGAAAACCAGGTTTATCCCGCCTGCGGCATCCTTCCCCTTATTCCGTATATGTGATCTTGATGGGACCAAGCTCGACAAGCTGGTTGTGCTCCGCCTGGCCGTAAAAATCGATGATTTCCCGGATCGGGCCGGTGATCCGTCCCTTCGCCTTAAGTTCGTAATGATGGAGAGGCGCATAGGCTTCCACCCCTTTCGCATCGGGGTTCAGGATTTCCTTTGGCTCGTAGCCCGGTTCCATCGTGAGTCCCTCGGGAAGATTTCCGAAGGTCTCCTTGAGTTCCTTCCCGAAGGTCTCGGCAAAGGCCTTGTATTGAAATTCAAAGGAGGCGCCGGCAATCTTCCGGACATTTTTGATCTCGATTTGGATCTCGTTTTTTCGCTTCCTCAGGGCCTCTTCGAGGAGATCATGAAGTTTGCAGCAGATGATCACACGAACCGTCTTCCCCTTGATACCCATCAGGCGGAGAAGCTGGCCGAATTTCTCCTCGTTCTCCACGTGATGCTCCGCCCCGAAAATGGCCTCCCCTTCGATCTGCCGCCCTTCAATGAACCCGAGGACGAATCCCTTGATGAGGTCGAAGGATCCTTCAACATCGACTTCGTAATATGACTTGAGCATATCCTTATCCTTTCCTTTCCCTTCCTTTTAGAAGAACACGAAGGTTACCAGAATAAAGCAAGGGATCAGCATGGGGATGGAATACTTCAACATGTAACCGAAGAAACTCGGCATGTTCACCCCCGCTTCCTCAGCGATGGATTTTACCATGAAGTTCGGGGCATTGCCAATGTACGTATTGGCACCCATGAAAACGGACCCCGCCGAGATGGCCTTGAGGTAGGCGATGAACTGGACGTTCGCCGTCGCCGTTCCCGCCGCGAGCGCCCCGGGCACCATGGCCTCGGATAGACCGAGCTTGCCGAGGGCGAGGTTGTAGAACGTGAGGTAGGTGGGTGCATTGTCCAGGAAGGACGAGAGAGTCCCGCTCACCCAGTAGTAGTGGGCCGGGTTTCTCACCACCTCGATGAGGGCCCCCATGGCGCCCTGCGAACCGGCCTTCAGGATGGCCAGGCAGGGAATGATGGTCATGAAGATCCCGAAGAAGAGCTTCGCCACCTCCAGGATCGGGAACCAGCTGAACTCGTTGGCCTCCCGAAGCTCAAGCTTCGTCGTCACCAGGGACAGGAGGCCGAGGACGATGATCATGACGTCCCGGAGGAGGTTCTGGAATTCCATGTGGACGCCCAGGACGGTGAAACTGCCGGGCTTCCAGTAGCCGCTCATGAGAACCATGCTCACCACGCCGCCGAGGAGAAGAAAATTCATAAGTCCGTCCACGCGGATGGGCTCTTTCTCCAGGGGGCCTATCTTCTTCAGCCGGTCATGTTCCTTCCGGTAGTAATAGGTGTCGAGGACGAAAAAGAGGGCGAGGAGGATCAAGGAAGTGAGAAGCATGTGGGGAAGGATTGCCCTGGTGACCCAGAAGAAGGGGACGTTGTGAAGGAACCCGAGAAAGAGGGGCGGGTCGCCCAGCGGTGTCAGGGCTCCCCCGATGTTGGCGACGAGAAAAATGAAGAAGCAGATCACATGGACCTTTTTCTCCCGGTTCTTGTTCGCCCGGAGAACCGGCCGGATCATGACCATGGCCGCCCCCGTGGTTCCCACCCACGAGGCCAGGATCGTCCCGATGAGAAGCATGATCGTGTTCACCAGGGGGGTTCCCTTGAGAGACCCCCGGACGACGACGCCGCCGGCGATGGTGAACAGTCCCCAGAGAAGAATGATGAAGGGGATGTAATCGATCAGATAGATGTGAAGGATATTGTAGACGGCCACGTCCCGATAGAAGAACCAGAAAGGCACGGCGAAGAGAACCGCCCAGAAGAGGGAGACCTTTCCAAAGTGATGGTGCCAGAACTGGGGCAAAAGAAGGGGGCACAGGGCGATGGACAGGAGAATCCCCACAAAAGGAATGATCGTCCATACGGGCAGTTCCCGTCCGATGTCATGGCCGCCATGGCTCGCCGCCGCCTCGACCGCTCCGTGGGCCGCTTCGGCGCTGCTGGCCAGGACCATGGAAGGATCGAGCCATTGAAGAACCGACAGGACAAGCACGGCGATCAGAAAACCAATATAATACTTTTTCTCGTTTAACGGACCCATGGATATACTCCTCACATCCTATCAAAAAAACAAGCCAAGAAAGCGGCACCTTCTTGGCTTGTCTTGTTCGTCGTTGCTCAAAGCGGGAGCGTCGGGGCAAAGGTAAGGACGGATTCGCCTTAAGCGATCAGGCCTTTTCCGCCGCTTTCAGTTTAGCTTCTGCCCAGTCGAACGCATCTTTCACTTTTTCATACTCCTCGTCTTCCCTGGAAAGTTTCGCCAGTTCCTGCTCGGCTTCTTCCTTGCTTTTCCGGGCCTTCTCCTTGTTCACCAGGTCGGCCCTCTCTGCGCTGGACAGAAGCATGGTCACTTTCCGGAAAGTCACCTCAACATAGCCTTTACCGACGGCATAGTAGACTTTCTTTCCATCTTTGTTGAAGTTCATCTCACCGATCTTTACGGTGCTGAGGAGCGGAGCATGCCCGATCAGTACGCCAAATTCTCCGTCGCCGCCTGGAATCGTCACCATCTCCACCTTGTCGCTGAAGACGAGACGGTCCGGTGTCGCGATTTCCAGCATCAATTCTTCAGCCATTGAACCTTCCTCCGCTTCCCTTATTCTGCCGCCAGTTTCTTCGCCTTCTCGATGACTTCCTCAATTCCTCCCACCATGTAGAAGGCCTGCTCGGGCAGATCGTCGTGTTTCCCGTCGAGGATTTCCTTGAAGCCCCGGACGGTGTCGGGCACGGATACGAACTTCCCTTCCGTACCGGTGAACTGGGCTGCTACGAAGAAGGGCTGAGACAGAAACCGCTGGATCTTCCTGGCCCTTGAAACCGTCACTTTGTCTTCTTCGGAAAGCTCGTCCATGCCGAGAATGGCGATGATGTCCTGGAGGTCCTTATACTTCTGAAGGATGACCTGGACGTTTCGGGCCACCAGGTAATGCTCTTCCCCGAGGACGTTGGGATCGAGGATTCGAGAGGTCGAATCCAGGGGATCCACGGCGGGGTAAATCCCGAGTTCCGCGATGGGGCGGGAAAGAACGACCGTTCCGTCCAGGTGGGCGAAGGTGGTCGCCGGGGCGGGGTCCGTCAGGTCGTCGGCGGGCACGTACACGCACTGGACGGCCGTAATGGATCCCTTATCCGTCGAGGTGATCCGTTCCTGGAGTTCCCCCAGGTCCGTGGCCAGGGTGGGCTGGTAACCCACGGCGGAAGGCATGCGGCCGAGGAGGGCCGAAACTTCCGAACCGGCCTGGGTGAACCGGAAGATGTTGTCAACGAAAAGAAGCACGTCCTGTCCTTCTTCATCCCGGAAATATTCCGCGGCCGCAAGGGCCGTCAGGGCCACCCGGGCGCGGGCTCCGGGAGGTTCCGTCATCTGCCCGTAAATGAGGGCCGCCTGGCCGATAACGCCGGACTGTTTCATTTCCAGGTAGAGGTCGTTCCCCTCGCGGGTTCTTTCTCCCACGCCGGCGAACACGGAAATGCCGCCGTGGTGCATGGCGATATTGTGGATCATTTCCATCATGACGACGGTCTTTCCCACGCCGGCGCCGCCGAACATGCCCATCTTGCCTCCCCGGGGGAAAGGAACGAGCAGATCGATGACCTTGACTCCCGTTTCGAGGACGTGAACCGACGTATCCTGCTCCGTGAATGCGGGGGCATCCCGGTGAATGGGGGCCAGTTTGGTCCTGTCCACCTTCCCGAGTCCGTCCACGGGCCTTCCGACGACATTAAGGATCCGCCCGAGCCCCGCTTTTCCCACGGGAACCATGATGGGATTTCCCGTGTCCTTGACCTTCATGCCCCGGACGAGACCGTCCGTGATGTCCATGGCGATGCACCGGACGACATTGTCTCCCAGGTGCTGAGCGACCTCGATGACCAGGTTGTCCTCTTCATCGTTGATCGCCGGGTTCGAGATGAAAAGAGCCGTCAAGATGGTCGGCAGTTTCCCTTCTTCAAACTCGACGTCCACGACCGGTCCGATTACCTGTACGATTCTTCCAATATTCATGCCCATCTCCTTCAAAGATAAATTTCTTATTCAGTGCGGCTATCCCTGCGGGGTCGCCCGCCTCCTGATGTCCGTCCCTACCCCTTGGCCAGGGCTTCCGTACCGCCGACGATATCCATAAGTTCCGCCGTGATCGCCTGCTGCCGTGCCTTGTTGAACCGGAGGGTCAGGCTGTGTATCATGTCCTCGCAGTTCTTCGTGGCATTGTCCATGGCGACCATGCGGGCGCCGTTTTCCCCGGCGGAAGTCTCCAGGAGGGACCGGAAGACAAGAATCTTGATGTATTCCGGAAGGAGGACATCGATGAGCGCCTCTTCGGAAGGCTCGTAAATATAATCGATGCGCTTTTCCGGGGGCAGATCCTCCACGGACCCCTCTTGAGCGACGGGAAGAAGCCGCACGATCCTGGGTCTCTGTATGGCGATATTCCTGAACTCGTTATAGGCGATGTAGAGTTCGTCGTATTCCTCTCTAATAAAGGAAGAGACAAGTTCCTCGCCGATCTTCCCGCCGAGGGACAGATCGAACTGTCTCAAGACGTCGAGATACTGGCCGATGACGGGATTCTTTTTCCGGAAACTGTCCCGGCCCTTGCGGCCTATCGTAACGAGAGAAATCTCTTTCCCCTCGCTTTTCCGATAACGGATAAAACCCTCCACGGCCCGGATGATGTTTGAATTGAAACCGCCGCAAAGCCCCCGGTCCGATGTGAAGACGGCAATCCGGATCCGTTTTGGTTCCCGGACCGACAGAAGGGGGTGCATCTTCGGATTCACCCGGAGGGCGACGCTCGAGAGCACCTCCATGAACTTCTCCGCGTAAGGCCGGAAATTTTCCATCCGTACCTGGGCGCTCTTCAGTTTCGAGGCAGCGACCATGTTCATGGCTCTGGTGATCTGCTTTGTCTTCTGGACTGCCTGTATTTTTCGTTTGATATCTCTTAAGGCTGCCATTCAACACTCTCCCTGCTCAATTTACCGGCCCTACGCAGCCGCGAAAACTGAATCGAATTCCTTCAGAGCTTCCCGGAGTTTCTTGTCCAGATCGGCGCTGATTTCCTGCTTCGTATCGATATCCTTCATCAGATCGGGATATTTGGCCGATACGAATTTGAGGAGTTCCTCTTCATAGACCTTCAGCCGGTTCACCGGGTATTTGTCGACGAATCCGCGAACACCGGCGAAAAGGACGACGACCTCCTCCGCCAGGGACATGGGCCGATACTGCGGTTGTTTCAGGAGCTCCACGAGCCGGATGCCCCGGTCGAGCTGTGCCTGGGTGGCCTTGTCCAGGTCGCTCCCGAACTGGGCGAAAGCCGCCAGTTCACGGTACTGGGCCAGGTCGAGTTTAAGTGTTCCGGCCACCTGCTTCATCGCTTTCACCTGAGCGGCGCCGCCGACCCGGGAAACGGAGAGACCGACGTTGATGGCCGGGCGGATACCGGCGAAGAAAAGGCTCGGTTCCAGGTAGACCTGACCGTCGGTGATGGAGATCACGTTCGTAGGAATGTAGGCGGAAACGTCACCGGCCTGCGTTTCGATGATGGGCAGGGCCGTCAGGGTCCCCGCGCCGAGTTCGTCGTTCAGTTTGGCCGCACGCTCGAGAAGCCTGGAGTGGTTGTAGAAGATGTCTCCCGGGAAGGCCTCCCGTCCGGGGGGACGGCGGAGGAGAAGGGAGATCTGCCGGTAGGCGACCGCCTGCTTGGAGAGGTCGTCATAAATAATGAGGGCGTCCTGCTTGTTGTCCCGGAAATATTCACCGATGGCGCACCCCGAAAAGGCGGCGATGTATTGAAGCGTGGCGGGATCGCTGGCACAGGCGGCGACGACGCAGGTGTAACCCATGGCATCGTTTTTCCGGAGCGCCTCGACCACCTGGGCGACGGTGGATTTTTTCTGCCCGATGGCCACGTAGATGCATTTGAGCCCCGTGCCCTTCTGCCGGATGATGGCGTCGATGCAGATGGCCGTCTTTCCGATCTGGCGGTCGCCGATGACGAGTTCCCGCTGGCCCCTTCCGATGGGCGTCATGGCATCGATGGCCTTGAGGCCCGTATACATGGGCTGCTTCACCGGCTGGCGCTGGATCACGCCGGGGGCGACCATTTCGATTCTCCTGAACTCCTTGGCCTCAATCGGCCCCTTGCCGTCGATGGGGGCGCCTGTGGCGTCGATGACCCGGCCCAGAACGGCCTCGCCGACGGGTACCTGGGCGATCCGGCCCGTCCTCTTGACGATGTCGCCTTCCTTGATGTGAATGTCTTCGCCGAGAATGGCCACACCGACGTTGTCCCGCTCGAGATTCAGCACCATGCCGAGGATCCCGCCGGGGAACTCCACCAGTTCCATCGCCATGACGTTTTCAAGGCCATAGATCCTGGCGATTCCGTCGCCGACGGAGAGAACGGTTCCCACCTCGCTGACATCAAGTTTCTTCTCGTAATCCTTGATCTGCTTGGTGATGATCTGGGTTATTTCTTCTGCTTTGATTGCTTCCATCCCTTATATCTCCTCCCTTAAGAGTTCCCTTATGCTATTCAACTGGGCACGGATACTTCCATCATAGAGGGTATCTCCGACCTTGACCACAATGCCCCCGATGAGGGACTGGTCGCGTTCCACGTTCATTTCCACCTTTTTCCCGGTCACCTCTTCCATCTTGACCTTCAGCTTCTGCTCAAGGTCGTCGGAGAGTTTATAGGCCGAGGTCACCTGGACCCGCACCCGCCCGGAAATCCGATCCAGCGACTCCTGGAACCAGTCCTGGATTTCAGCAAGAGTTCCGATCCTGCCCTTGTCGATGAGAATCCTCAAAAAATTGCGCATGATGGGGGACAGGGCCGCTTTCCCGGCGACTTTCTCGAGAACGTCCATTTTATCGGCCTTGGCGAAAACCGGGTTGACCATGAAGCCCTTCAGGTTGGCGTTTTGCGCGAGAAGATCGTTGAAGCCCTTCAGTTCGCCGAAGTACTCCTCCGTCTTCCCCGCCTCACGGGCGATATCGAATATCGCCTTTGCATACCGTTTTGAAATTTCACTCCGTTTCAATTCAGCCTCCCCACCCTATCGATAAAATCAGAGACCATGGTGTCATGATCGCTTTTCTTGGACTTCTTCTTCAGGATCGACTCGGCCATCTGGATGGAAAGCGCCACGGCTTCCTCTCTGAGTTCCTTTCTTGCCTTCGTGTATTCCTGATCGATCCTGGCCTTGGCGTCTTCTTTCACTTTTTCCGCCGAACTCTTTGCGTCTTCCAGGATTTTCAAGCGCTCCGCCTCCCCCTGGGACCGGATCATGGCCGTCAGGTCCTCGATCTCCCGGGTGGCCTTGGTCAGTTTCGCCTCATATTCCCTGAATTTCTTCTCCGCATCTTCCTTCAGGGCAACGGCGTTCTCCATGGTTTCCCCGATCTGGGCCCGGCGACCGGTAAAGAACCCCTTGATGCCCTTGGCGGCTAACTTGTATATGATCGCCGCCAGGATGGCAAAGTTGACCACCCGCCAAACGAAATCCATGAGTTTGCCGCCGCCGTGGCTTTCGGCACCTTCGGCACCGCTCGAGGCATAGGAAACGGCTGTCCAGAGGAGGAGCATCCCCATGGCCGGCAGCACCGTGTGAAGGATAAACTGTTTTGAGCGCAGGTAATGGAATGTCTCTTTCATTGAATAGTCCTCCCCAACACCTTTTCCGATATCTCCATGGATATTTTTTCGGCCTGAGACTTCATAACCGCCTTGGCTTCCAGCATCTCGGCAGTCATCCGGGTCTTCAACTCATCCATCATTTTCGCGATGTCGCCCTTCGCCCCGTCCATGACGACCTTGGCTTCATCGGAAGCCTTCTTCCGGATCCCTTCCCTCTCGCTCATGGCCTGCTGCCTTGCAAGACGGAGTTTTTCCTCGTATGCGGCCTCCTTCTCCCGGACGGACCTGTCGAGGGACTTCACCTCCTCGTCCAAGTCCTTGAGGTGTTTCTTTCTTCTCTCCAGGACCCCCAAAACGGGCTTGTACAAAAGCACGTTGAGGATGAAGATCATCACGAAAAAATTAACCATCTGGATCCAAAGCGAACTGTTCAATTCAACCATCGGCTCTCACCCCTTATCTCCCTGGAATACGGATAAGACAAAAAAAAACCGAGTGTATGCTCCACCCGGTTCGTTATGCGGAGAACAAAATCCCCTTGAAAGGCGCCCGTACGGCGTCCTTGTGGAGAACATCGCAATCGGATTGTTTATTAATTGCTCCCACCGTGCAGCCCTTTAGGAAGGGATTCCTGAAAACCGGGCACTACTAACCACAACTGCCCCCTGTTGTCAAGCATTTTTTGACCGCCGGTGAAGCCTGTTTTCAAGGGAAACACGGGTTCTTCCGAAGACAGGCCCGTCATTTCCGCTCCGGGTCCTTCCTGTCGGAGCCTTTCGCCCCCATCTGACACTCCCCGAGAAAAAAGGCGCCTTCCTGGATGACCAGTACGGGCGTCCGGATGTTTCCCTGGACGCGGCCGCTATGGCAGATTTCGAGACGCTCCTTCGCATCCAGGTTGCCCTGAACCTCGCCATGGATCAGGATATTATTCACGGCAATGTCCGCTTCGATCCGGGCGCCTTCCCCGACCATCAGGGTCCCTTCCCCGAGAATTTCTCCTTTGAAGATCCCTTCAATGCGAATGGAACCGCTCAGAATCAACTTGCCCGAAAATTCCGTGCCCGTTCCAAGGAACGCCACGATGTCCCCATCCGACTTCTTGCTCAGCATGCCCACAGCACCTCCTTGACAATCCCTGCACCGGATAAATTGGACGACTTCGTAAAAAAATCGGCAGGCTTCTCCCCCTTCTTCCCTGTCATTGCAGCGTCCCGGAAAGCACGCTCCATGCCCCGGAAGCCGGGTGCCTTGCCTCTGAATCTTTTAACAGAGCCGCCCTTAAATATGTCAGTTTCAGACAAATTACGGTTTGTTAAATTTAACGCCGCGCCCCTCGGGGCGATGACGGACCCGCCCTATGGCTGCAGGATGAACCGTCTCATGCTCACATTGATCAAAAGTCCGATCCCGATCATCATAGCCACCATGGAGGACCCTCCATAGCTGAAAAAGGGAAGAGGAATCCCCACGACGGGCAGGACACCGATGACCATGCAGAGATTGATGAAACAACCCCAGAAAAACATGGCCGTCACGCCGAAAGCGATGAGCGTCCCGGACAGGTCCCTGGAATTCCTGGCAATCCGGACACCCCACAGGACGAGAAAAAGAAAAAGGGCAAGAAGCACGATTACCCCGGCGAATCCCCATTCCTCGGCAAAAACGGAAAAAACGAAATCGGTCTGCTGTTCCGGCAGAAATTTCAGCTGGCTCTGGGTTCCCTTGAGGAATCCCTTACCTGAGAACCCCCCGGAGCCGATGGCGATGACGGACTGGATGATGTGATACCCCGCCCCTAATGGATCCCGTTCGGGATTGAAAAACGTAAGAACCCGATCCTTCTGGTAATCTTTGAGAAAAAACCAGAAAAGGGGCATGAAAGTCACCCCGGCGCCGCTGAAGATCAGGAGGGCTTTCCGTTTGACACCGATGAAAAATACAATGGAAGAGGAAAGGATGACGAGGAAAAGGGCCGTTCCGAGATCCGGCTGACGGGCAATCAGTAAAACCGGGATGAGGACAAGACCGAAGGGAACAAGAAGGTTCCGGATTTCATAGGCTTCCCCGATCTGATTCTCCGTGATGTACCGGGTAAGAACAAGAATCAGGCCGATTTTGGCAAATTCCGACGGCTGTACGGAAAAGCCTCCCACGGAAAGCCACCGCTGGGATCCGTTGGCCACATTTCCGAAAAACAGGACCATCACCAGGAGCAGGACGATACCGGCGTAGACCCAGTAAGCATGGCGCACCATGAAACGGTAATCCACGGCCGCCGCAACACCCATGAGACAGAGTCCCACCCCGAGCCAGTAGAGCTGTTTCATAAAAAGCGGCTTGCTCCCCGCGGCGGCCAGGTTGTGGCCGGTGCTGTACAGGTTCAGGATCCCTCCCAGGGAGATGAAGATAACCAGGATAAGAAGAACCCAGTCAAAATGTATGAGAAGCCGCCGGTCGATTTTCATCCCGCTCCCCCTGTGCCGGCGAAAGGAAGGGTCCCCCCTCCCGCCGGCAGCATCCTGTTTTTTTTCCCCATGAAATACTCCATCAGAATCTGCCGCGCGATGGGAGCGGCCACGGCCCCTCCGCCCCCCCCATGTTCGACGACGACCATGACGGCGATCTCGGGCTCCTGGTATGGAGCGAAACAGACAAACAGGGCATGATCCCGGTGTTTGTAAGGGATCTGTTCCGCATCGCGGTACTCTTCCTGGGGCAATTTTATCACCTGGGCCGTTCCCGTCTTGCCGCAGACCCGCACGCCTATGGTTTCGAGTTCCTTCAGCACTCTTCCCGTTCCCCGGTCCTCGTGAACGGTCCCCCGGAGGGCCTCCTTGAGATATTTAAGGTGGGCCGGTTCCACGGGAAGATACCCGTCAATCTCGGGAGGGATCACCCGGAAAGACCCTCCGTCCGGAGACTGAATCCGGTCCACTATCCGGGGACGAAACAGGATGCCCCCGTTGGCGACGGCACAGTAGGCCCTCAGAAGCTGCAGAGGGGTCGTTAGAACGAATCCCTGCCCTATGGCCAGGGCAACGGTTTCGCCGATCTGCCAGGGTTCCTTCATTTTCCGGAGTTTCCACTCCCGGGAAGGGACCAGCCCCTCCTGCTCTCCGGGCAAGCCGATCCCCGATTTTCTTCCCAGTCCGAAGAGGAAGGCATACCGGGCGATGGTATCCACCCCGAGCTGCGCCCCCAATTCGTAAAAATAGCTGTCACAGGATTCCACGATGGCCCTGTGCAGATCCACCGAACCGTGTCCATACCGGCTCCAGCACCGGAAGGTCCGGTCCCCTACGGTGTGAAACCCCGAGCAAAAGACCTTCTTGTCCGGAGAAACCACCTTTTCTTCAAGCCCCGCGGTGGCAACGATAAGTTTGAAAAGGGACCCGGGCGGGTAAAGGCCGAGGACCGCCCGGTTCTGAAGAGGGCACAGGGGATCCTCCAGCAGGTTCCGCCATTCCTCGCCCGAGATGCCCCGGTTGAAGAGATTGGGATCATAGGACGGCTTGCTTACCATGGCCAGGACGGACCCGTCTCTCGGGTCCATGACAACGACCGATCCCGCTTTTTCTTTGAAAGCCCGCCAGCTGATCCCCTGAAGATCGGAGGAAAGGGTGAGGACCACCGTGTTCCCCGGTCGGGGAGGCTTGACACCGAGAACCCGGATCTTGCGCCCGCTCACGTTGACCTCGATCTGTTCCCCGCCGCTCTCGCCCCGAAGTTCCCGGTCCACGATCCTTTCGATGCCCATCTTCCCCACCAGATCACCGGGCCGGTACTGGGCGATCATCCCCCCTTCCAATTCGCCACTGCCCACCTCTCCCACATATCCGAGGATATGGGCCGCCGTTTCTCCGAACCGGTAATCCCTGACGGGGACCACATCGACCACGATACCGGGCAGCTGGAAGGCATTCATCTCGATGAGAGCGATATCCCTCCACGAAACGTCCCTCTCAATCCTGACGGGAACGAAGGGCTGCCTTCCGCCGTTTCTTTTCAGCTGCTTGTTCCATCGATCCCCGTTTTCGTTCTCCAGAAGGGCCAGTCGCTCCAGGACTTCCCTGGAATTTTTCGCCATCTCTGGAATCATGGACACATCGAAAGAAGGGGTATTGTCCACCAGAATATTCCCTTCCCTGTCGAGGATAAGCCCCCTCAGGGGCTTTATTTCCTGAAAACGAATCCGGTTGCTCTCCGACCGTTGTTTCAGCTCTCCTCCCCGGATAATCTGGAAAAACCAGAGCTTACCCGCAATGAAGAAGAAAGCGAGGAAGACCACCCAGACGATGGCGTCAAAACGTCTCCGGAAGGTCCCGGGATCATATTTGGTAAGTCGTGCGTTCTCTTTCGCCATTGGTCATTCCCGCAATGCGATCAAAAATGGGGAAAACAACGGGACAGATTATACCGGCAACCACCGCCTGGGGCAAATAGATACGAAAAAACTCGCCGGACAGGTCCTTCTCGAAAAACATGCCGTACAGTACGAAAAGAAGGACGAATTCTACGAAGGAAACGAGGAGGACGAACAGGGCGAGAGGCCAGATCCTTGCGGGATTCACCCTCCCCGATATCCATCGGGCCAGAAAGAAAACGAACACATAACAAAATACGTATACTCCCGGAATCACGGAGATAAGCCCGTCAAGCAATATTCCGAGGATGACGGACAGCACGAGCCCCTCCCTTTCCTCCAGGAAAAAGCCGCCATAGACGGCCAAAAGAAGGGTCAGGTTGATCCGGAGAGAATCGAAGGTCATGGAAAAAAGAATGGTCTCCTGGACCAGGACCACGAAAAGAGCCGAAACAGGCAGGACGAAGTAACGGATCACTTTTCCCGCCCCTCCCCGTTCAGAAGGACCATGACCTCTTCCAGCAGGGTCGGGTCCACGGCAGGCTTCACCACGATTTTCTGAAAAAGCCCCGCCCCTTCCTTCTCGATACGGATGACCGTCCCGAGGAGACAGCCTTTGGGGAAGATGCCCACCATTCCCGAAGTGACCACTTCGTCCCCGACCCGGACGTCTTCGGACGAGGGAACATATTTCAGGATACACCCCATCGGCCCGGCCCCCTGAAGCATTCCCTGGACCCGGCTTTTCTGAACGAGGGCGTCCACATTGCTGTTGAAATCGGTGACGAGAAGAACCTTGGCGACGCTCCAGGCCGCTTCGACGATCCTGCCCCCGACGCCCTCGTGAGTCAGGACGGGCATTCCCACCTTGACGCCGTCCGTCGTGCCTTTGTTGATATAAAGCACTTGAAATACAGAGGCTTTTTCCGCTCCTGTCACCCGGGCCGCCATCATGGGCAAGGTCATCGTTTCCTGGAGTCCCGTCAGCCTTCGAAGCCGCTTGACTTCCAGATCCGCCTCCCGGAGATCGTTCAGCCGGTTCTTCAGGATATTCAGCTCTTTCCGAAGCGCCTGGTTTTCCTCTTCCACATGGACCAGAAGAAGATACCGCTTCCAGGTGTCGCTGATCCGACGAACGGAGTCGTGAAGGACCCCTTCCAGGGGAAGGACCACTTCCAGTATGATTTTTCGTAAATATCCAGTAGATTCAAACGGTTTAACGAGATAAGCGAAAGGCGTAAAAAAAAGAACGGCCAGAAAGGCAGCAATCAGGGCAACCTTGTACTTTTTCTGAACCGCCATTTTGTTATCTGCGAAGGGTTATGGGGAGAAATCGAAGAGCGCCTTGCCTCTGAATCGTCTTGCAAAGCCGTACGAAAAGCCCTGTTTTCAGATTTTTCACGGGTTCATCAGCGTTACATCTGTACCGTCACTTCCTTGAGAAGATCCAGCTCCTCCAGGGCCATTCCGGCTCCCCTGGCCACGGTGGAAAGCGGGTCGTCGGCGATTTTTATAGGGAGCCCCGTCTCTTCCCGGAGAAGAACGTCCAGGTTCCGGAGGAGAGCACCGCCTCCCGTGAGGACGATGCCCCTTTCCACGATATCCCCGGCGAGTTCCGGGGGCGCATTCTCCAGGGCATCCCGGACGGCATCGACAATGATCACAACCGGTTCCATGATGGCTTCCCGGATCTCTTCCGAATTGATCTCCACAATCTTGGGAATTCCTGAAATAAGGTCCCGGCCTTTGACTTCCACCGTCCGGACCTCCTGGTCCGGGTAGGCGCAGCCGATGGTCGTCTTGATCATTTCACCGGTCCGCTCTCCCACCAGGAGACTGTATTTCCGTTTCATATACTGAACGATGGCCTCATCGATCCGATCCCCGGCCACGCGGACGGACTTGGCATACACGATCCCGGAGAGGGAAATGACGGCGACTTCCGTCGTTCCTCCCCCGATATCGACGACCATGGAGCTGACCGGTTCCGTGATCGGCAGGCCGCTGCCGATGGCCGCAGCCATAGGCTCCTCGATAAGGTAGACCTCGCGGGCGCCGGCGGATTCAGCCGTTTCCTTCACCGCCCGTTTCTCCACTTGGGTGATGCCCGACGGGATGGATATGATGATCCGGGGCCGCACCAGGGCCTTCCGGTTGTGAACCCTGAGAATGAAATGGCGAAGCATGGCTTCCGTGATCTCGAAATCGGCAATCACCCCTTCTTTCATGGGCCGGATGGCGATGATATTTCCCGGGGTTCGTCCAAGCATCCGCTTCGCCTCTTCCCCCACGGCAAGCACTTTCTGCATGCCCCGGGAATCGCGGTGGACGGCCACCACGGAGGGCTCCTGCAGGACCACCCCTTTGCCCCTCACGTAGACGAGGGTGTTCGCCGTCCCAAGATCGATGGCCAGATCGTTCGAAAACATTCCCAGAATAAAGTCAAACAACAATCCCATCCCTCCTTCAGGAAATCAGAAACCTGTATACAGCATTTCCCTACCCTAATCAAATGATTTCTAAAAAATATTGCATTTTAACAGGGACTATACTAAGAGAATCACCCATCAAAATCCGATCCGCACTTTACGGGAACGGCACTGCCGCTCCAAGGTAAAAAATCGTCATATAAAATTGAAATACCCCCTTTCCGGGGAGGAAGGCCGCCATGCTCACATTCATGAGGAAACACGCCAAAAGCTGGATGATGCAGGTCCTTTTGGGAATCATCATCGTCGTCTTCATCTTCTACTTCGGCTCCCTCCAAAGCCAGAGACAGGCGGAAGTGATCGCCATGGTGGACGAAACGGCTATCAGCTACAGCGACTATCGCAAGGCGTACGACAATCTTCTTGAGTACTATCGCACGCAGTTCAAGGGAGCGCTCACCGATGACATTCTGAAATCCCTGAATTTGAAGGGGCAGGCACTGAACCAGCTGATCGACGGAGAAATCCTCCTTCACCAGGCCTCCCGGATGGGCCTCACGGTCACCGACGAGGATGTCCGTCAGGCGATCACATCCTACCCGGCCTTTCAGAGGGATGGCCATTTCGACATGGGCATTTACGAGCAGGCCCTCCGGTATTCGCGCCTGACGGCGGAAGACTTCGAAAAGATGAAGCGGAAAGAGCTGACCTTTTCCAAGGTGAACAGGATCCTCCGGGAAGGGGCGAAAGTCTCGGATCGGGAAGTGGAGGACCTGTTTTCCGCCCAGTACGGGAAGGTCAACCTTCAATTCGTCAAAATCGCCATTCAGCGATCTTCCGTCGAGGAGCCGGACCGGGAGGCCCTCGAAGCCTTTTACAAGAAAAATGGAGAGGCCTTCAGGATCCCGGAAAAAATCAAGGTCCGGTATCTCGCCTTTCCCGGTTCCGACTTCATGGTCGAGGAGAGCGTTCCTGAGGAGGAAATCGTCGCATTTTACAACAGCGGCAAAGAAGATTTCCTTTTCCGGGAGGGAGACCGGAAGCCTTTGTCGAATGTCAGGAAGGAAATCGCGGATCATCTGAAAATCCGCCGGGCCATGGACCGGGCGGAAGAAACGGCGCGGAAGGCTTACGATACCATTTACCAGGAAAGAGACCTGCCGGCCTACGGTAAGGAATCCGGCCTTGCCGTGCACGAATCGGATTGGTTTCCCAGAAATCACCCCCCCGAAACCCTCGGAGGAATAGAGAACCTGGAAACGAAACTGTCCGGAATCGAAAAGGGGGAACCCGGTTCTTTCCTGCGGGACGAGAAAGGGTTCTACGTTCTTGAAATCGTGGATATCCAGCCTTCCTACCTCCCGCTGCTGGACGATGTGAAGGCGGGGGTTCTCAGGGCCTACCGGGCGGAAGAAGATCAAAAAGCCGCCCGCCGGAAGGCGGAGGACCTGGTCGGCAGGCTGAAGGAGAGTCAGGATTTTGTCGCCCTGGCGAAAAAGAATGGCCTCGCCGTTTCGGAAACGGGGTTCTTCCAGCCCGCGACATCCTATATTCCGGGAATCGGGAACTCCCAGGATCTGGCCGGCGCCGTGGCGGCCTTATCGAAGGGGCACCCCTACCCGGACAGCCCCTATTTTGTAGGGAATGATTTTTACGTCGTCCGGTTCAAGGAAAGGGAGGCCCTGCCTGTGAAGGAATTCGCGGAGAAGGAAGAGTCCCTTCGGAAGCAGCTTCTCCAGTACAAGGAAGACGAGATGTTTCAGACCTGGATGAACGCCAGAAAAGAGATCCTGACGAAGGAAGGCAAACTGAAAATCCTTGTCGATCCCGCAACCCTGTAATAAAAGGTCGCTTCCGGGAGGGACGGTCAGGATTTCGAAAAACTGTTGAAATAGTTCTGAAACGCCTCGATGAAGGACGCCCGCCCTTCCAGCGATATGTCATCCTCGAAAAGGAACTCGAGGAGAAAAAGGATGCGGTAATCCACCGCCGAGGTTTTGTATTCCTGAGTCAGCGTCACCTTGACTTCCTTCAGTTTCGGAAAGAACGGGTCGTTTCTCAGTTCGCTTTTCCCGAGGACCAGTTCGATGGCTTCTTTGCCGTCCGCTTCATCCTGCAGAATCAGTTCGATGCCTGCCAGCTTCTTGACCGCCTGGATGATTTTTTCCCTCTCCAGCCTGATTTTCATGTCGACCGCTCCCGGAATAAGAATTCAGTGTAAAAAAAGCCCTGCCTGGAGAATAATGAATCTCTCCCCGCCGGTCAAGGGAATTAGTGCGGAATTGCGGGCTTCCGGGAAAAAGGTCTTCCGAAGGGCCTTTTGATTGATGATTTACGACGGATGTTTTATGATCAACCGGTAATACCCGGAGACCATCCGGGGCGTTTGAAAAAGCTCGGCCCGCACGGGATCGCGGGGTTCCGCCGGGAAGTGCGGGATTAATAAAATACGGCACGTTCTTTTTTCGAACGATTAGTTCGGAAATAGAACGCATTGCATCCCTTGATAGTGCACAATTAGGCAGTCTTCACGTTGCATCTGTGCGAATACAGCACGCTTCTTGGGACCCCCGGACGGAAACATGACGGGCGGCAGGATTTCGCGGGGCTATTTAAGCCATGATATCAAACATATAAGCACATCCTGTCCTGCGAACAACAGGCATCGTTCTTGCATCAACTGAGTGGTTTGATATTTCCCGGAGGTGACTCGATGAAACACTTCGGTTCCGGTGAACTCGACACCGCCGTCATACAGGAGGAACTCTGTATCGGTTGCGGGGCCTGCGTCCACCTCTGTCCCTATTTCCGGTCGTACAGGGGTAAAACGGCCCTCCTCTTTCCATGCACCGTGGAAGAAGGCCGCTGCTTCGCCTACTGCCCTAAAATCGAAGTGGACCTCGACGGCATTTCCCGTTTTGTCCATGGAAAACCCTACGATGGAAGCCCCCTGGGGAACTACCGGGAGATCCACGTTTCCAGAGCGGGTGAAAAGGTGAAGCCGGGTTCCTTCCAGGCGGGCGGAACCGTCTCGGCCCTCATCTACTACGCCCTCCGCCGGAAATTGATCCCGGGAGCGGTCCTCACGGGCCGGAAAGGCCTCCTCCCCGTTCCGCGCCTGGTGACCAGGCCCTCCGAAGTTTTCCACCACAGCTTATCCAAATATGCGGCGGCACCCACCCTGGGGGCCCTGAACGAAGCTGTCGGTAGAGGATACGGGAACCTGGGCGTCGTGGCCACGCCCTGCCAGGCCACGGCGATCGCCCAGATGCGGATGAATCCGTTGAACACTTCCGACTTTCAGGATCCCGCAGGCCTCGTCATCGGCCTTTTCTGCACCTGGGCCCTGGATTTCCGCCGTTTTGAAACCTTCCTGGCCGGGGAGGTCCCGCTCCGGGACATCGTGAAAATCGATATCCCCCCTCCCCCCGCCGAAGTGCTTGAGGTCACCCTCAAGGAAGGCACGCGGGTGTTTCCCCTCGACCGGGTCCGGTCCCTTGTCCCCGAGACCTGCGGCTACTGCCCGGACATGACGGCCGAGTTCGCCGATCTGTCCGTCGGCGTCCTGGAAGGCCGGGGAGACCGGAACACCCTGATCGTCCGGACGGAACGGGGGGAAAGGATCGTACGGGAAGCGGCGGAGAAAGGCTTCCTGGCCCTCGAGGAGATGCCTCCCGTGAATCTGGAGCACCTCCGGTGGGCGGCGGAAAACAAGAAGAAACGGGGCTTCCTCCGCAGCCGGGCGGAAGGGAAAATAAACGCGGAAGCGGGGAAAACATCCCTCCGGCTGGACCCGGAAGTTTTAGAGGGCATTCTAAAGAGCGATAAGGAGGACCCATGTCGATCCTGATCGATGAAGGCCATAACGTGCAGCACCTCCTCATGGGAAACGAGGCCATCGTGAGGGGTGCCCTGGAGGCGGGCGTCAACGTCGCCACGGGGTACCCGGGAACGCCCTCGTCGGAGATCATCGAAAGCATCTCGAAGGTGGCCGGGGAGAGGAATCTCTATGTCGAGTGGTCCACCAACGAAAAAGTGGCCCTGGAAGTGGCCGCCGCCGCTTCCTTCGCCGGGCTCCGGTCCCTGTGCGCCATGAAACAGAACGGCGTCAACGTGGCCTCCGATTTTCTTCTCCACCTGGCCAGTTCGGGCACCCGGGGAGGGATCCTTCTCGTCACCTGCGACGACCCGGGGGCGCTGTCCAGCGTCAACGAGGGAGAGTCCCGGCTTTTCGCCCGCCTCCTGGAGATTCCGCTCCTGGAACCGGGGAATTTTCAGGAGGCCAAGGACATCATTCCCTGGGCATTCAATCTTTCCGAGGAAATCCGGAACATCGTCATGGTGAGGAGTGTCACCCGGATGTCCCATGCCAGCGGCAACGTCCGGTACGGAACGCTCCCGGCAACACCCGCCCGGGCGGAATTTCTCTTTCACGGACCCCTTCTCGACCCGGACACGGGCCCGGTGATCAGCATGGTCCTGGCCGCCCCGGAACTCCAGCACGGCCCCCAACAGGAGAAGCTGAAGAAGGCGGCGGAAATCTTCGAAACATGCCCCTTCAATACCTACGAGGGTCCGGAGGCGCCGGAGCTCCTCATTATCACGTCAAGCGCCTGCTCTCTCTACTGCGGGGAAGCCCTTCGAATTTTGGGCCTCGAAAACCGGGTCGGCATCCTCAAGCTCGCCACCACCTGGCCCCTGCCCCGGAAGCTGCTGAAAAAACACCTTTCTTCCACGGAGAAAATCCTTTTCGTCGAAGAGGTCGCTCCCACCCTGGAAGACCACGTCAAGGTCATCGCCGCCGAATCGGGCCGGGAGATCGGCCACAAGGTGTTCTTCGGCAAGAAGTCGGGCCATCTCCCCTCAGTGGGGGAACTCAACCCCGATCTCGTCCTCGGAGCCCTCTCCCGGATTTTCCAGATTCCCTGTGAAGCCGTCCCGGAATCGTTTTCGAAGAAAGTCAAGGACCTGTCGAAGAGGCTCGCTCCCCCCCGAGGGATGACCTTCTGCCCCGGATGCCCCCACCGGGCGTCCTACTGGTCCATCCACAACGCCCTGGAACTGGACGGCCGGGGCGGGTTCGTCTGCGGGGACATCGGCTGTTACGTCATGGGAACCCTGCCCGCCGGCTTCAGCACCGTGAAGACCCTTCATTGCATGGGAGCCGGAAGCGGCATCGCCAGCGGATTCGGGAAACTCCGCCGGTTCGGCATGGACCAGCCCGTCATCGCCGTGTGCGGAGATTCCACCTTCTTTCACGCCGCCATGCCCGCCCTGGCCAACGCCATCCACCAGCGGTCCCCCTTCACCCTCATCCTCCTGGATAACCGCGGAACGGCCATGACGGGATTCCAGCCCCATCCCGGGTCTCGGACGAATGTCCTCGGGGAGGAGGCTCCCGCCCTGGACATGGAGAAAATATGCCGGGCCATGGGGGCGAAAGTGGAAACCGGCGATCCCTTCGATCTTGAAAACACCCGGGAAAAGCTGAATCGTCTTCTCGAGTACGGGGAAGGCGCCAAGGTACTCATTCTCAAACAGGCGTGCGCGCTCAGTCCGGAGCGGAGGGGGCACAAGAGGTACGAAGTCGCCGTCGACGAGACCCGGTGCCGCGGTGAAAGCTGCGGCTGCAACCGCCTGTGCACCCGTATTTTCGGGTGTCCCGGCCTCGTCTGGGATCGGGAGAAGAGCGTGAGCCGGATCGATGAGATCCTCTGCGCCGGCTGCGGCGTCTGCGCCGATATCTGTCCCGCCGGCGCCATCGTTAAAAAGGAGGTGTCCTGATCATGCCTGCCGAAGCGCTCATCCGCGACCCTTTCAGCATCATCATCACCGGCGTCGGCGGCCAGGGAAACGTCCTGGCCTCCAGGCTCCTCGGATCCATGCTCGCAGAAAAGGGATTTTTCGTGACCATCGGGGAGACTTTCGGGGCCTCCCAGCGGGGGGGGTCGGTCATGAGCCATGTCCGGGTGTCCCGGGAATCGGTCTCGAGCCCCCAGATCCCCCGGGGAAGGGCCGACATCATCGTCTCCCTGGAACCGGTGGAAGCTTTGCGGGTCCTGGCGGATTACGGAAACCCCGAAGTGGTGCTCCTCACGAACACCCGCCCCATCTATCCCGTCGGCGTGATCCGGGGAGAACTGGAATACCCCCCCCTGGACATCCTGAAGGACGCCATCCGCCGGATCCTCCCGGAGGCCCGTTTCATCGACGGGACGGAGAAGGCCCTGGAGCTGGGAAACCCCATCCTTACGAACATCGTCATGCTCGGCGCCCTCTACGGACTGAATGTCGTTCCCTTCGACCGTCGGGATTTCGAGAGGGCCATCGTGGAGCGGGTGGCGGCGGAGCATGTGGCGGTGAACCTGTCCGCCTTCGATGAAGGGTGCCGCATGATCCGCTCCTGAGGGGACGGGCGGGGAGACAGGATCAGCCAAGGGCGACGATTTCGAAATACTCCTGGTGAAAATCGGGCATCACCTTGATGACGATTTTCTTGTTCAGTTCCCTCTCCAATTTCTCCAGGGTTCCTTTTTCGTCCTCCAGGAGGAAATCGGCCACGTCGGGGTTGAGGAGAACGGAAAGTTTCTTTTCCACGCCGGGCATACGCCGCCGGATTTCCCGGAAGATCTCGTAGCACACCGACGCCCGGGATTTGAGGACCCCTTTCCCATCGCAGCACAGACAGGGTTCGCAGAGAAGCTTCTCCAGGCTCTTCCCCTTCCTCTGGCGGGTCATCTCGATGAGGCCGAGGGGAGAGATTTTCTGAATGTTCGTCCTGTTCTTGTCCTTCACCATCTCTTCCGTGAGGGTCTGGAAAACCTTCTCCCGGTTTTCTTCATCCTCCATGTCGATGAAATCGATGATGATGATCCCGCCGATGTTCCTGACCCGGAGCTGATAGGCGATTTCCTTGACGGCCTCCAGGTTGGTGCTCAGGATCGTTTCCTCCAGGTTCCGCTTTCCCACGTATTTTCCCGTGTTCACGTCGATGGCCGTGAGGGCCTCCGTCTCCTCGATGGTGATGTATCCGCCCGACTTGAGCCAGACCTTCCGGTTCAGGATGCGTTTGATGTCCAGTTCCATGCCGAAGGCATCGAAAAGAGGGATCTCCCCTTCGTACAGTTCGAGCCGGTAAGGAACGCCCGGAAGGAAGGTTTCCATGAACTCGACGATCTTCTGATATCCCTCCCGGGAATCGATGACGATCCGATCCACTTCCTCCGTGTAGAAATCCCGGATGGCCCGGAGCGTGATCCCGATATCCTTGTGCACCAGCCCCGGAATCCCGACCCGCCCCTTCTTTTTCCGGATCGCTTCCCAGAGGCGGACCAGGTACTCCACATCCGCCTTCAGTTCCGCCTCGTTCTTCCCTTCGCTCACCGTCCGGGCGATGAGACCGTACCCCTCTTCGGGCTGAAGGGTTTCCAGGATCTCCTTCAACCGTTTCCTCTCGTTCTCGTCGCGGATCTGCCGGGAGATGCCGATGTGTTTCACCGTCGGCATGAGGACAAGCTTCCTTCCCGGGAGGGAAATGTGGGTCGTCACCCGGGCTCCTTTCGTTCCCAGGGGCTCCTTGGCGATCTGAACCAGGACTTCCTGACCCTCTTTCAAAAGGTCTTCGATCTGGTATTCGGGAAGACGTCCGTACCACTTCCGGTCGAAGTCCCCTTCCTCCCGCTCGATGACCTCCTCTTCCTCGGTGACGAGAAAATCGAGGGCCGAGATGTCGTGATAGGTATCGGAAGCGTGGAGGAAGGCGGCCCGTTCCAGCCCGATGTCCACGAAAGCCGCCTGCATGCCCGGGAGGACCCGGATGACTTTCCCGACATAAATGTTCCCCGCCAGGGTGTTCTCATCGGCCCGTTCGATATAGAGGCTGGAGAGGACGTGGTTGTCCCGGATGGCGATCCGTATTTCATGGTCGGAACAGTTGATGATCATCTCTTTAGACATGGGTTTTTCCCTCCCCGGGAAGAACGGGATCCTTCTTCACAATCCTGACCGCCCGGGCCGATTCTTCCTCCAGACCGAACACATGGGCGACGATATCGAGGGGATTCATGGCGCCGCCCTTCCGAAACCTCATTTCCATTTCGAGAACCTCCCCCGTACCGTTCCGGGAAAAGCGGTGAACGGGAGACCGGAGATCCTGCTCCCGGGTTTTTCCTTTCCGATTTTTCCGCACCATGACGGATTCCTTTCCGATGAATTCCCGGATCCGCTCGTCCACGTCATCCGGGGCAAGGGCAACGGCCGGGGGGAGGGCCACAAGATAGACATACCCTCCGATCCACACCCCGAGGGAGGGCGTACCGGACGATATCTCCTCGACGGAAAGGAGGTCAAGCCCCTCCGGAAGGGCGGCGTTCACGGCGTCAAGGAGGCGCTGTCCCGGCTGAAGGGGCTGCCGGAGAGACAGATCGGCGAACTCGCAGAGGCTCTCCATCCCCACCGGGGTGGCGTTCGTGAAGGATATCCTGGGCTGGGGATGGAAGCCCTCGGAAAACCGGAAGGAAAAACCGGTTCTCTTGAACGCCCGGACCAGGGCGGTGGCCGTTTCAAGATGGGACAGGAAGCGGCCGTTTCCCCGCTTGGCAAACCGGACCCTGTACCGCCTGGGGTCTTCCCGGATTTCCTCCCCTCCCGGAGGCCCTTCCTTGGCAGTCAGGACAGGGTTTTCCTTTTCCAGGACCAGCCGGATTTCCTTCGTGCAGGCCCCGCATTGCGAGCAGGGCCCGGTCCGGCAGTCGGCCGTTCCCTCCTCCCGGAGCGCTTTTTCGTATTCCGATGCAAGAAAAGCCTTATCGACGCCGCTCTGAACGAAATCCCAGGGAAGGGGCGCCGTCCGGTCGATTTCCCCCAGGAAACTTTCCGGAACCATCCCCAGGGTTTCCATGGCCTTCTCCCAGGGGGCGAAGGAAAACACATCGCTCCAGCCATCCATGCGGCATCCCTTCCGGAAGGCTTCGTGGACAAGCGCCGCCAGGCGCTCGTCCCCCCGGGAAAAGAGTCCCTCCAGGAGGCTCATGGAACCGTCATGCCACTTGAGGTTCAGGTTCCGGTGGCGGATGTTTTTCTTGAAAAAGTCCTGTCTTTCCCGGATTTCCTCGAGAGACAGCTGCCGGGACCACTGGAAGGGCGTGTGGGGCTTGGGAACAAAGGTGGAAAGGCTCACCGTGACCTGTCTCCGGAAGCCCCCTTCCCGGAGAACCTTGAAGGCCAGATCCACGATGCCCTCCAGGTCCTCCCGGGTTTCCGTGGGAAGGCCCATCATGAAATAGAGCTTCAGGGAACGCCAGCCGGCATGGAAGACCGTGCCGGCGGCTTTCAACAGGTCCTCTTCCCGGTTTCCCTTGTTGATCACGTCCCGAAGCCTCTGGGTCCCCGCCTCCGGGGCCAGGGTGAAGCTCGTTTTCCGGACCCGTTGTATTTCATGGATCAGCCGTTCCGTCAGGGTTTCCACCCGCAGCGACGGAAGCGCCAGGGCCACCCTCTCCCGGACGGAGCGGTCCATGAGGGCCTCCATGAGGTCGCCGATGGCGGAGTAATCCCCGGAGCTTAAGGAAAGAAGGGAGATTTCATCCCCGCCGGTGGATTCGATCATGGATCCCGCCATTTCCAGGAGGGTCCCGGCGGGTCTTTCCCGCACCGGCCGCCAGACCATGCCGGCCTGGCAGAACCGGCATCCCCGGGTGCACCCCCGGGCGATTTCCAGGGTGACCCGGTCATGGACGGTTTTGATTACGGGCACGACGGGGTCCCGGGGACCCGTCCAGGCCCCGAGGTCGGCCAGAACCCGCTTTCGGATTCTCTTTTCCCGCCCGTGGAACCGGGGAACGTAAACCCCCTCAATTTCCCCGAGCCTGAGAAGTCTTTCCTCCCGGCGGATTTTCTTTTCCTTCATTGCCCCCAGGAGGGCGGTGATTTCGAGAAGAGCCTCCTCCCCTTCCCCGATGACGAAAGCATCGATGAAAGGCGCCATGGGCAGGGGATTGAAGGCCGACGGTCCGCCGGCAATGACGAGGGGGTCCTCCTCCCCCCGCTCTTTGGAGAAGAGGGGAATCCTCCCCAGGTCGAGCATGGCGAGAACGTTGGTGTAGGACAGTTCGTATTGAAGGGAAAAACCGACCAGATCGAACCGGTGAAGGGGCGTCCCCGACTCCAGGGAAAGGAGGGGGGAACCCTCCCGGCGCATCCGTCTTTCCATGTCCGGCCAGGGAGCGAAGGCCCGCTCCGGAACGACCGCCGGATCCTCCCGCAGAAGGCCGTACAGGATCTGGAGGCCCAGGTGGGACATCCCCACCTCGTAAGTATCCGGAAAGGCGAGAACCATGTTCAGGGTGCGGTCCGTGGGTCTCCTCCGGGAGGCGTTCACCTCTCCGCCGATGTAACGGCCGGGTTTCTCCACGAACGGCAGCATGTCGTTCCGGCAGACCTTATCTTTCATTTGTCGTCCCAAAGGGAGACGAAGGTTTTCCGGACCGCCTCCGCCGAGTGCCGGAGAGCCCCCAGTTCCTCTTCGGTCAGGGGAATCTCGTAAACGGCCTCGATGCCTCCGGCCCCGAGTTTCACGGGCACGCCGATGTGAATCCCCCGGATGCCGTATTCGCCGTCCACGCAGGCCGAAACGGGAAGCATGCGCCCGCTGTCCCGGAGAACGGCCTCCACCATGACGGCGACGGCGGAGGACGGAGCGTGCCAGGCGCTTCCGGTCTTGAGGAGTTTCACAATCTCGGCCCCCCCGTTCCTGGTTCTCTCGATGATGCCGTCGAGCTTTTCCTTCCCGAGGAAATGGAGGACGGGAACCCCTTTCACGGTGGTGTAGCGGTCCACGGGAACCATGGTGTCCCCATGGCTCCCCAGGACAAGGGCCTCAATGTCCCGGACGGAAACGCCCGTCGCCTCGGACAGAAAATACCGGTATCGGGCCGAATCGAGGACGCCGCCCATGCCGAACACCCGGGACGGGGGAAACCCCGAAACGCGCCAGGCCAGATGGGTCATCACGTCGAGAGGGTTCGTCACCATGAGAATCATGGCCCGGGGAGCGTGCCCGGCAACTTTTTCCACCACGGCGCGGACGATGCCCCCGTTTTTCAACGCCAGCTCCTCCCGGCTCATCCCCGGCGTCCTGGGAAACCCGGCGGTGAAAACGACGATTTCCGATCCTTCCACGGCCGAAAAATCATTCGTTCCGGCGATCGATCCGTCCATGCCCTCCAGGGCCGCCGACTGGGCCATGTCCAGGGCCCTGCCCTGGGGCAGGCCTTCCACGATATCCACAAGCACCACGTCGGCCAGGTTCCTTTCCCCGATCCTCTGGGCCACCATGGTCCCCACAAAACCGGCGCCGATGACCGCCACCTTCTTCCTCATCACGCTCCTCCTCCGGATTTTTCTTCCTCTTCCCCGAGAAGGCTGGCCAGATCCCGGTCCTCATCCTCCTCCTCTCCGACGGGCCCGGCTTCGCCGGGAAAACGGGCATACCGCTCGGGGTGCTCCTCGATCTCCCGGTATTTCGCCTGGCAGAAACGCTCGGCGAACTGGGGACGCCCCAGGTAGGGAAGAACATCCTTCCTGAAATCCTCCAGAAACTTCGAGAAAACGGCCCGGCTTCTTTCCAGGGGGGTGAAGGTCCGTTCCTTCCGATGCTCGTAGACGAGGACGGGACCGAAAACGGCTTTCACGGCTTCGCAACGGCGGCGGTCTTCAAAGAACCGCTCCTCCAAAACGACTTCCATCCTCACGGCCATGCGGACATGAACCGTATCCCGGGCGATGAGCCTCGAACAGTCATGGACCTCCACGACCAGCCCGTTGGGAAGTGTTATTTTTTCAATAAGTTCCATTGTTTTCCTCTTACCTGTCCCGAGGTATTCTTTTTCCGTCCTGTTCCGGCGGGGCCCCCTGCGGGGGAACCTTCTCCGGAAATAACGGAGTTTCCTGTTGACGAACGGCTCTCTTCTTCATATACTCCAACGCCTTGAGTAAAGAAAACCCCCATTTTCAAGGAAGGAAGGAATCCATGGAAAATCCCACGGCCGTTTTGCTCCTGTCCTGTCCCGATCAGAAGGGCATCGTGGCGTCCATATCCAATTTCATCTTCCGGAACGACGGCAACATCCTTCACGCGGCCCAGCACACGGCCCAGCCGGAAAACATCCTTTTCATGCGCATCGAATGGGATCTCGAGGGATTCGCCATCCCCCGGGAAGGGATCAAGGAGGCCTTCAGGCCCCTGGCGGAGCGCTTCAGGATGAAATGGGACATCCGTTTCTCCGATGAAATTCCCCGGGTCGCTATTTTCGTATCCCGCCATGTCCACTGTTTTCACGATCTCATTCTCCGCCATCTGATGGGCGAGTTCCGGGGGGAATTTTCCCTGGTCATCAGCAATCATCCGGACCTGAAACCCCTGGCCGAGCAGTTCGGTCTCACCTTCCGGTACTACCCCGTCACCCCGGAAGACAAAGCCGAACAGGAGGAGCGGGAACTGGAGGAACTGAAAGCGCACGGCATCGACCTCATCATCCTCGCCCGGTACATGCAGATTCTGAGCCCTTCCTTCGTCAGGCAATACCGGAACCGCATCATCAACATCCACCACTCCTTCTTACCGGCCTTCGCCGGAGGGAAACCCTACCACCAGGCCTATGAGCGGGGGGTCAAAATCATCGGCGCCACGAGCCACTATGTGACGGAAACCCTGGATGACGGGCCGATCATCGCCCAGGATGTCATCGAGATTTCACACCGGGATTCCATCAACGACATCAAAATGAAAGGCAAGGACATCGAAAGGGTTGTCCTTGCCAAGGCGGTAAGACTTCATTTAGCGGACAGGATTCTCGTATCCGGTTCCAAGACGATCGTCTTCGAATGATTCCGCCTTCTACATGACGCTCTTCTGGCTCACCTCGACGGCGTGATCGATCTGGGCCTTGAGCCCCTCGGGCAGACCCGGAATATCCACGCTGAGGAACCCCCGGACGATGGTGGCCGTCGCCTCGTCCTCCGAAAGTCCCCGGGACATGAGATAGAGGATCTCTTCCTGGGCGATCTTTCCCACCGCCGCCTCATGGGACAGTTCCACGCCTTCCGCGCTCCCCCGGAGTTCCGGTATGGCGTGAATGACGCCGCCTTTCAGAATCAGGCCCCGGCATTCTAAATGCCCCTTGACCCCTGGCCGGTCGCCGATGAGATCTCCCCGGGCGATGATGTTTCCTCCGTTCGTGATGGCCCGGGAAACGATTTCCGCCCGGGTGTCCTCCGCCTCGAGAAAGACACGGCCTCCAACGTCCAGCTCCGACCCGGCATGTCCCGTGAGAAGGCTGTAAAACCGGGCCACCGCACCCTTCCCGGCCAGATGGGTGGTGGGATACATCTGAAGGGACTTGACCGGCTTCATGCAGACATAATTGTTCAGAAAGAGCCCCCCTTCCTCGACCCGGCCCACGGACCGCGGCCGGACCATCATGTCCTCCGCCCAGTGATGAATCATGGTGAAACTCAGTTTGGCGTTCTTTTTCACATAGAACTCGGAAATCCCCACATGGAGCCCCCGGCTCACATGGGCCGCCGTGACGCAGCCGGTGATGATATGAAGTTCCGACCCTTCCTCGGCGATAATAATGTTGTGGACGTTCTGGCTCAGGTTTTCCTTCTCCAGGTAGAGGCAGGCCTGAACGGGAAAGAACACCCGGCTTCCCGGCAGGGCCCGGATGACGTATCCGTCATGAAGGTCCAGATAGGCCCGGGCGGTATACTTGTCCGTATCGACGGAAAGAAGCTTCCAGTAGTGATCTCTGGCCCATTCGTGTTTTTCCAGAGCCTCCCGGATGGGGATCACCTCCACCCCGTCCTCCTTCGCAGCGGCGTAAATGGCCGTTCCATCCTTCTGGACATAGGACCCCGAGCGGCCCGACTCGGAGACGTCGATCCCCGCCTGGATCATCCGGTCCCGGTCCTCGATCCCGACCAGGGAAAGATCCCGGAGGCGCTCGTGCGTGTCGGCCTTAACATCGAAAGAATCAAGATCCACATCCGGTCCCAGGGCCGCTTTCCTGCCTTTCGCCTCCCGGGCTTTTTCCTCTAAAGTATGCATCGGCAGCACTCCTCGTATCCTGTCTCCTTGATCTGACGGAAGATATCGATGGGATTTCCCTTGCAGGCCAGGACGCCCTGGAACAGGACCTGTCCCTTGTCCGCCGCCAGGTAATCGAGAATGAATCCCGTGTGGGTGATGATGAGCCCCATTTTTTTCCTGTGCTTGTGAATCTCCTTGCAGGATTTGGCCGGATCGGGCTTGAGGTCCCGTTCCAGAAGACGGCTGATGGTATTGCCGATGAGGGCGATGTTCTCCAGGTCCACCCCCGACTCGGGTTCGTCGAAGAGGAGGAGGTCCGGTTCCTGGGCCATAAGCTGGAGGAGTTCGGACCGCTTGATTTCCCCGCCGGAAAAACCCACGTTGATGTCCCGGTCGAGAAAGTCGGTGAAGTTCACCTCCGATGCCAGCTTCTCCGGGGAAACGGTCTTTTTCCCGCCGCAGATTTCCACCATCTGCCGGGTCTTCAGTCCGTGAATGCTCGGTGGTCGCTGATAGGACACACCGATCCCGAGCTTCGCCCGTTCATCGATGGGCATGGCGGTGATATCCTCCCCCTTGAACCGGATCTTCCCGGCCGTGACCCGGTACTGGGGATAGCCCATGATGGTCATGAGGAGGGAGGTTTTCCCGGAGCCGTTGGGACCGAAAAGAATATGGGTCTCCCCGGCATTAATTTCCAGATCGATATGGGCCAGAATCTCCCGATCCCCCAACTTTACCTGAAGATCTTCTATCTGAAGCATCGTCCAACTCCCATGACATGGATTGGAAAGAGATATTTATAAAATATCGGCCGTCATTTTTCAAGGCATATCTTCAACTTCAGGAACAACCAACTCCCTCCTTGAAGATCGGGCTGTTTTCCGCTATCGTGATCCCCGACAGGAGTCCTGAAACCGTAAGCCGTCCGAAAAAGAGTTTTTTCGAACGGCTTCGCAGCGTGTTTCCTGAGGCAAGGCGCCCGCATCATGGATTTCAAGGAAAAACGGCTCTTTTTCCGCGCCGGGGGGGCCCGGCTTTACGGGGAGTGGCACCGCCGCGACGGTAAGGAGCCCGTTCTCGTCTTTCTCCACGAGGGACTGGGGAGCGTCGCCCAGTGGAAAGACTTCCCCGGTCTTCTCTGCGGAAAAACGGGCCACATGGGGTTCGTTTTCGACCGCCGGGGGCACGGCAGATCGGAGGCCCTCGATCTGCCCCGAAGCCTCGATTACCTTCACGAAGAAGCCCATGGGACACTCCCGGAAATCCTCGAAAGCCGGGGCATCCGAAAGCCCGTCCTCATCGGGCACAGCGACGGCGGCACCATCGCCCTCCTCTACGCCGCCCGGTTCCCGGAAAACGTGACCGCCGTCATCACCGAGGCCGCCCATGTCTTCGTCGAGAACGTCTCCCTGGAGGGCATCCGGAAAGCCGTCGCCCTTTTCAAAGGAACGGATCTCGGAAAACGTCTCGCCGCCTATCACGGTGACAACACCGAAGGCGTTTTTCACGGCTGGGCGGACACCTGGCTCGATCCCCGCTTCCGGGACTGGAACATGGAAAAGGACCTGCCCGGCGTCCTCTGTCCTCTCCTCGTCATCCAGGGGGCGGACGACGAGTACGGCACCGCCGCCCAGGTGGAGTCCATCGCCGGGAAGTCCTCCGGCCCCGCCGAAGCCTGGGTGGTCCCCCGGTGCGGTCACATCCCCCATCACCAGGCCAGAGAGGCGGTCCTCGGGAGAATGGCGGCCTTCATCGCCGCCAGGACCGGTAAGGATGACGGTAAAGATGGGTGTTCAGATACCGGAAGTCCCCGGTAATTTCCCGTCCCGCCCAGGGAGGCACCTGGAAGACGGCATCCTCCCGTTCAATTTCTATCTCGGCAATGACGAGACCCCTGTTCTCCCCCCGGAAAACATCTATTTCCCACAACCGGTCCCCGAAAGTGAGGCCGTACCGGTCCTTCTCCAGCGGGAGGCGGTCACAGAGGTGAAACATCTCCTCCCCGTCGCTCAGGGGAATTTCATACTCATACTCGATCCTCGTCGCCGCCGTCCGGAGGATTTTCAGGGTCAGAGAAGCCCGTGTCCCGGCCACCCGGATCCGGAGAACGCCCTCTTTCCTCAGATCCAGGAAAGCCTGGCGGATGAATATCCCTTCGATCCCATCGACGATGGAAGGTTCCCGGACAAGAAAGCGCCTCTCGATTTCCAGGGCCATCCTTATTCTCCTTCCTGGACGGAACTTGCCTTTTCCCTCTCTTGCCGATATAAGGCAACCGATTACCGCAACGGAGGACTGGAAGCCGCCGCCATGACCGATCCCTCTTTCATCCATCTCTGCCAGCCGGACGCGGGAAAATCCTGCGCGGCCTGCTGCGGCCTTTACAACTACCGAAACAGCAGCCGGGAAGCCCTGACGGCGAGGCTTCGAAACAGAACCCGTCTCTTCCGCGAGAGGGTCCGCGACGAAAGAGACCTTCTCCCGTTCTCCCATGAAATCAGGAAAACGGAACCCCAGGCGAGAATCTACCCTGTCATCCACTGCTGCGAATATTCAGGATTCCTGGACGAAAAGGAAACCCGTGTGGGCTGCCTCCTCCATCCTCTCATGAACCAGGGCCGTGACCTACGGGATGTTTCCTTTTACGGCAGGGAACTGTGCGACGGCCATTTCTGCCCGAGCTACCACTTCATCTCCCGGGAGGAGAAGCAGGCGATCCTCCACATCATCGACGACTGGTATCTCTACGGTCTTTGCATCACCGACATCGATCTCGTCAAGGAATATTTCAGGATCGTGAGCGACGCGGTGGGAGAAATGCCGAACCCCGGGATTTTCCGTCGGGACCCGTTCAGGCGGATCGCCCTCGATTTTTTCTCCCTGAAACTCACCTGGCCCTTCCGGTCTCATGAAACCAACAGGTTCGGAAAATACTACTTCGACGGATCCCAGTACATGATCCATCATCTCCCTTACGAGGGGATGGGATGCGATCCTTCCCCCTACGACCGGATCCTCGTGAGCCTCACCTCCCATATCGCCGGCCTGGATCAGCTCCGGGAGGCGGAACAAGTGATCGGGGGAAAAATCGACGCCTTTGTAAAGGCTTATACCGACCGACCGAATTCCGTGATTGACGATTTGCAGGACAATGGGCTATATGAACCGTAAAAAGGGGGGGAGAGAGCGATGGCACCCAAGGCACCTTCCGTTCTGATCGGAAAGGACGACATTACCAGGCGGGTCGCCGAACTGGCGGGGGAAATCGCCCGGATTTACGAGGGCCGGGACCTGGTGCTCGTCGGTGTTCTGAAAGGATCCTTCGTCTTCATGGCCGACCTGGTCCGGAACCTTTCCATCCCCCACACCATCGATTTCATCGCCGCATCCAGCTACGGATCGGCCTCGGTGAGTTCGGGAACCCTCACCATCACGAAAGACATTTCCCTTTCCATTTCCGGTAAGGACGTCCTCATCGTGGAAGACATCATCGATACGGGAACGACCCTGGCCTATCTGAAAGACGCCCTGAAGAAACGGGGGCCCCGGTCCGTGGCCATCTGCGCTTTTCTCGACAAGAAGGAAAGGCGGGAGACCCCCATAGACGCCGAGTACGTGGGATTCACCATTCCCGGGGGATTCGTAGTGGGATATGGTCTCGACTTCGATGAAAAATTCCGCTATCTTCCCGATGTCTGTGTCCTCGATGAACCCTGAGGAAGGAGGAAACCGTGATCGTTGAATGCCGTCGATGCCGCACGAAATACCGCCTTGACCGGGACAGGATCAGGGACGGTGGCGCCTGGCTCCGGTGTACCCGATGCCGGCACGTTTTTTTCCATCGGGTCCCGGAAGAAATGGAAAACCTCAAGGGGGAAGAGACTGCTGCCGATCTTGCGGAAGTGACCGGCTCCGTCATGGCGGAGGAAACCGGGGCGGCCCTTCCCCCGGAAGCGCCCCCCCGGGAGGACGTGGCGGAAGGGGAACCGGCCCTTCCCCCCATGGAGGCGGCGAGCGGGGAAGCGCAGCGGGACCTTGAAAAACTCTTTGAGGAAAACGAGATTCCCGAGGCGGAGAAGACCTCCCCGCTGAAAAGCCTGCTTTTTCTCTTTCTCCTTCTTGTTCTTCTTTCAGGAGGATTTTACCTCCTCCAGCCTGAAACGGCCAAGTCCCTCTTCCACCGCTTCACCCTTTCCGTTCAGAAAATTCTCCCTTTCACACAGAAAAAAACCGTTTTCTTCACCGCCGTTGAAGAGAGATTCCTCACGGATACCGCCGCCGGCCACCTGATGGTCATCCGCGGCGTGGCGGTCAACAACACGGGCGATTCGCTTCCCCCGGTGCGCCTCCGCGCCAGGATTCTCGACTCCGAAGGGAAAACGGTGCGGGAGGAAACCTCTCTCGGTGGAAACATTCTGACGGAAGAAGAACTCCAGACGCTGGATACCGCAGGGATGGCCTCCATCCTCTCCACCCCGGAGGGAAGGGACTACCCGAACGCTCACGTTCCCCCGGAAGGAACCGTTCCCTTCATGATCATCATACCCGATCCACCGAAAGATGCGGCAGAGTACATTATCGATACGGTGGCATCCCCATAGAGAAAGAAAGAGGTCATCCCGGGCGCGGTGGCATATAAAATACGCATATCCGTCATCGTTCTGTTTCTCATTTTCGCCACAGGAACCCTGGGCTATCATCTTCTCGAGGGATGGTCGCTTCTTGATTCCTTCTATACGACCATCATCACCCTTGCTACCGTGGGGTACGGGGATTTCCACCCCATCAGTCTGTCGGGCCGCCTGTTCACGATTTTCCTCGTTGTTTTCGGTGTGGGCGCCATGGCCTATTCGGTCACCATGGTCATGGAAAACCTCGTGGAGGGCCGAATCAAGAAAGTCCTCGGGAGGGGTAAATTGGAAAAGAAAATCAAGTCGATGAAAGATCATTACATCATCTGCGGCTGCGGGAGAATCGGGTACCTCATCAGCAGGGAACTGACCCGGGAGAAAGTCCCTTTCATCGTCATCGAGAGGAGCCAGGAGGTTATCGAAAAAATCGAGGACGAGGGCCTCATGTACATTCGTGGAAGCGCTACGGAAGACCGGTTTCTCCTGGCCGCGGGGATCGAAAGGGCCCGGGGGATCGTCTGCGTCCTCCCCACGGATGCGGAAAATCTCTACGTCATCCTGGCCGCCAAGGAACTGAATCCCCGGATCTTCATCCTCTCCCGGTCGGTGGACGACATTTCGGAGCGGAGGCTCCTCAAGGCGGGAGCGGACCGGGTCATGTCCCCCTACACCGAGGGCGGCATGAAGATGGCCATGGCCATCCTCCGGCCGGCCATGCTGGATTTCATCGAAATCACGACGAAAAGGCAGAGCCTGGAACTCCGTATGGAGGAAGTGGACATCGGGGAGGGCTCCCCCCTGCAGGGGACGTCATTAGGGGATTCGGAGATCCGCAGCAAGTACGGGCTCATCGTTGTGGCGGTAAAGAAGGAAACGGGTCGGATGATCTACAATCCTTCGGCCTCCTATGTCATCGAGAAGAGGGACAAGCTCATCGCCCTGGGGGAGGACGGAAACCTCATCCGCTTTTCCCGAGAATGCACCAGATCCGGTCAGGGGGAATGACCCCTTCCCGGAGAATCACCGGGGGCTCCCCGGTGACATCCACCAGGGTGGATCCTTTCCCGCCGGGCGTCCTCCCCCCGTCGATGACGCCGTCGATCCGGTCTCCCAGGGCCGCCAGGACCTCCGCCGCCGAGGAGCATTCCCTTTCTCCCGCCAGGTTGGCGCTCGTGGCCGTCACGGGACCGCCGAGACCCCGGGCCAGTTCACGGGCGAGAGGGTGGCTCGAAAGCCGGACGCCGATCTTTCCGGAGCCTGCGGTGAGCCTCGGCGAAATTCCCGGCAGAGCCTTCAGAACCAGGGTGAGCGGTCCCGGCCAGAACGCCCCCATGAGGGCTTCCGCCGCCCGCGGCACCTGCGCCGCAATCCCGGACAGGGCCTCCCGGTCGGCGATGATGACGGGAATGGGCTTTCCGAAGCTCCGCCCTTTGATCAGGAAGAGGTTCTCCACGGCCTCCTCGTTTTTTCCGTCACAGGCGAGGCCATAGAAGGTTTCCGTCGGAAAGGCCAGCACCCGGCCCTCCTTGAGAAGCTTCAGGGCCCTGGCCAACCCCTCCCCGACGGGATGACAGGGCGGGATTTTCAGGATTTCCATTGAAGGGTTCCCTGCTTCGTTTCCACGTCGGCGGCCATCCGCAACCTGTACCTGCGCAGTTTTTCCAGCAGGCCGCCATCGCCGAGGGCCAGGATCTGAATGGCCAGGAGGGCGCCGTTTCTGGCCCCCGCTTTTCCGATGGCCATGGCGGCCACGGGGACCCCCCCGGGCATCTGGACGGTGGAAAGCAGGGCATCGAGCCCCCGCAGGGACGTGGCATCGATGGGGACGCCGATGACGGGAAGAAGGGTCCTGGAGGCGATCACCCCCGCCAGGTGGGCCGCCGCACCGGCGCCGACGATGAAGACCCGGATGCCCCGGTCCTCCGCGCTGTCGGCGTAGGCCGCCGTCCGCGCCGGGGTCCGGTGGGCCGAGGTGAGAAAAAGTTCAAAGGGAACGGTGAACTCATCGAGGAGAAGGGCGGCCTCCCTCATGATCTCCAGGTCCGAGTCGCTTCCCATGACGATGCCTACCAGCGGTTTCTTCCCTTCCATGTTTCTCTCTCCCTGAAATGCAACTCTGAAGGCCCCTTCGACACCGACGGGTCCGCTGATGCCGGCCGGGGCATCAGCCCTTCCAATATCGCTCCGGTTCCGGAACCACCCCTCCGAAACCGTCCGTTCCAATTCGACGCGGTTCCCCGAAGCCGTCAATCCTTGATGAACTCGTAATAAGCCGTACGATAACCCTCTTCAGGCGGCTTCGAAAAAAGTTCCGGAGGCAAGGCGCCCGAATACCGAGGAACGAGGCGTACTCGGCGGTACGCCGCAGGGACGG
>Ga0209163_1000218_pt1 | contig 137587 bp, 126 predicted proteins | sample MTBAKSrepl2MetaG_FD_187457 | JGI IMG/M metagenome (GOLD analysis project Ga0209163, IMG submission 187457) | Enrichment culture microbial communities om Arthur Kill intertidal strait, New Jersey, USA, that are MTBE-degrading - MTBE-AKS2 (Arthur... | ecosystem: Environmental > Aquatic > Marine...
TGAAGGAAGGGGTTGAGCACGGTCGGCGTGAGGAACTGACTGGGGGAGGGTTGATTCGGAGCCTTGGAGGATGGTCGGAGGCAAGGAGAAGGAGAGAAAAAGGTATAGATCATATCATGAGTGATGAACGCATCCTGGGGGACTCCGAATTTGTGGAATCTGTTCGCAGCCCATAGGGCCGCGTATCTAGCCGGTGTGAGTCCGGCTGCGGGAATTGGCTGTTTACCCGCATAGTTATATTCGACGTCAGGGTGAGGTGACTCACCCAGGCGAAAGCTCGAAAGTAAACGTCCTTGCCGGTGAAGGGCTAGCAATTCTTCCGGGCCGTAGCATAAAGCGAACTTTGCAGCCTCGTTACACTTCCCACGCGAGAACCGGCGTGTGTGGGGATGCGGTTGCCGAGCCAGTGCGGATTTGGCGAAGGCTAAAACGGATGGTGAAGGAACAGTCATAGGCAGCCATCGGGACCGCCGGGGTACGGAAGACGGCACGGAGGAAAGAGATACGCGGAGCAAATTGGGGAGCCTCTCGATGCCAGTCCATACAAGGCCGTAGGGCAAAAACCCATCATATAATCCATAAGTTGATGGGAGGGGTCGAGAGTTTCGGATGAGGCCATAGTAAGCGATGACCCGGGAGGACAGAATAACCTTCTGGTGAGCCAAGGGCCTCTGGACTGGAATAGTGCTTGACTGAGAAGGGAAAACCACTTGGACGCTGGTCCGAATATGGGATGTTTTACTTCCTTTCAAAGACAAGGACTTTAGCCACATATAAGCTGACTTGCTGCGAGGGTATGTGGGCCTTGCACTTAAGCTGCAGGGGGTCAGCGAAGGTTGTGGTGGAAATCCAGTTTGAAGCCGTACTGGGGAAAACCCGACGTACGGAATTTTAGAGGGGGAGGAGGAAACGTGTTGCAGGGTCTGATGGCTATTTGCCACGAAACCTGAAAAGGTGGATACCACGGAAGTCATTGGCCTAAACAATTACGCGCCTCCTCTCTACTCGGCGCTGGCACAAGCCAATGAAGAGTACGAGCGCCGATACGAATTGAAACTCCGTGGATTCGACTTGGAACGAATTGCCGAAAGGGTGGCGGAGCTCTATGGAATGAAAAAGGAAGAGGTTTTTTCCAAGGGACGCCAGAGGGAGAAAGTGAAGGCCAGAAGCCCACTCTGCTATTGGGCCGTAAGGGAGGCGGGAATATCGCTTAGGACACTGGCCGGACGCTTGGGGATCAGCGGCCCCGGGGTCGGTTATGCGGTAGAAAGAGGAGCGGCCCTTGTTCGTGAGAATAATTACACATTGATGAAATAGCTTTCTTACTTTCTTACCAGCGTCCCCTTATCTACACATATGGAGTTAACAGCAATTCTTCGATAGCGGCATGGTCCAGCTTACAGCGGCCTTCAATTATGTCATTAATTCACGGGCGTGCCCCTCCCCCATTGGCGAAGGCGAATGAATATTGATGGAGATAACACCTATGCAAAAAAGAACACTAGGAAATACTGAACGGAAATTGCCAACGATAGGTCTTGGCTGCATGGGCCTGTCGGAGTTTTATGGCCCACCCATGGAGCAGAGCGCTGCGATCAAACTGCTGCACAAAGCGATAGAAATGGGCGTCGAACACTTCGATACAGCAGAAATGTATGGAATTGGCGGCGCGAATGAGACACTGCTCGGCGAAGCGTTCGCAGACCGCCGCGAACGCGTATTCATCGCCACCAAGTTCGGACCGACACGGGATTTCGAAACGGGTGAGTTCACTGGTCTCGATGGTTCGCGTGAAAACTGCCGGCGCGCAGTCGAAGGTTCACTTCAGCGCCTGCGTACCGACGTTATCGATCTATACTATCTGCATCGTGTCGATCCGGCCACACCGATTGAGGAAACGGTGGCCGCGATGGCCGAACTCGTATCCGAAGGCAAGGTCCGCGCCATCGGTTTATCCGAGGCATCAGGCGACACGATCCGCCGTGCGGCCAAAATTCACCCGATTTCGGCGGTGCAATCGGAGTACTCGATTTTCAGCCGGGACATTGAGGCGGATGTCATCCCCGCCTGCCTTGAAGTCGGCGCATCGTTGGTGGCCTACTCACCGCTCGGCAGAGGCATGCTGACGGGACGATTTAAGACAGAGACACTGGGTGAAGGCGACTGGCGGTTGACGACTCCTCGTTACCAAGGTGAAGCCTACGCCGCCAACGTGGCTCTTGTTGATGAGATCGAAGCGGTAGCCTCGACCAAGTCATGCACACCGGCGCAAGTCGCCCTCGCGTGGGTAATCGGTCGTGGTGAACACATAATGACCCTTACGGGAACAACGAAACTGGAAAACCTCAAATCGAATCTCGGCGCCTACGATGTGGAACTGTCCAATGATGAGCTGACGACCCTAGATGCGTTGGCGGATCGTGTCATGGGCGATCGCTACGACGAATGGGGTATGGCAAGGATAAACGGCTGAACCGTTTACAGGCATTTCGGATTACCGGGTGCTTCGGGAGGGCTGGGGGACGCCCGTGACTTATGGACTTAACAGCAATTCTTGGATAGCGGCACAGTCCAGCTTACAGCGGCCTTCAATTATGTCAGTAATTCACGTGCGTCCCCCTCCCCCCGGACTGGATAGTGGAAAAACAAGGTCGCCTAACCCCTCACTTCAGCCGACGCGAAAACCGCGCGGCTGATTTCGGCGATAAGCGGACCGCTCGCTCGGCCTGCGGCCGTCCGCTTATCGGCCTGCCAAGGGAGGTCCGCGACATGAACTACGAAGAGGCAGTGCAAAGCATCTGGCGCCACTCGGAGGGCGCGCTGGCTGATGAGGCGGCGCAGATGAAAGAGATCATCCGTTACGCCACGCTGGCCCCGTCCGGGCACAACACGCAGTGCTGGAGGTTTCGGCTCACGAATCGTTCCATTGCGATCCTGCCGGATTTGTCCCGGCGTACCCCAGTGGTTGACCCGGATGACCATCATCTTTTCGTGTCGCTGGGATGCGCTACCGAGAACCTCGTCCAGGCGGCAAGGGCATTCGGCTTCATGGGCAACGCGGAATTCAGTCCCGCTACCGGTGGAGTAATAACGGTTGCGCTGGAACGATCGAAGGCGGAAGAATCGTCTCTGTTCAAAGCAATTCCCCATCGGCAATGCACACGAACTGACTTTGATGGTAAGCCGCTAGCTCCGGAAGAACTGCGACTGCTCGAAGCAGCGGGAACCGGGAATGGCGTTGCGGTCATCCTGCTGACCGAAGGCGAAGCCATGAAAAAGGTTCTTGAATATGTGGTTCAGGGCAACACGATGCAGATCAACAACCCGGCTTTTGTGAGTGAACTGGAGAGTTGGATTCGGTTCAGTGATGGCGAAGGGTTACGAACCGGGGATGGGTTGACGGCTCGATCGACCGGAAGCCCTCCGGTTCCGCGCTGGCTGGGGAGGCTGCTATTTCGCACCTTCTTTCGTGTGAAACCGGAAAATGACAAGTATGCCCGTCACATCCGCAGTTCGGCGGGAATCGCAGTGTTTGTATCGAACGTCGATGACAAGGATCACTGGGTTGAGGCAGGCCGCTGTTATGAGCGCTTTGCGCTACAAGCGACAGCGCTGGGAATCCGGAACGCCTTTGTGAACCAGCCTGTCGAGGAGTCCCGCCTTCGCCCTGAATTCGCCAAGGCCCTGGGGTTGGGTGACCAGAGGCCCGATCTCGTCGTACGCTTCGGCCGGGGAAAGGAAATGCCGAGATCGTTGCGGCGGCCGGTGGAGTCGGTGTTGGTTTGAAAAGCAACCCTAACAACAGCATCAACTCGGACGGCAAAACGCGACGCTCCTTCGTCGCTCTGCTTTTTGCCGCCGGTTATGCTGAACGTTCGGCCTCAAGAGGGATAGCATGAACTCAACACACTTTTTCGAGAAATCTACCGGCGACCGATCGCTCCCCCCATCCTCCGAGTCGTTTTGGACGGCAGTCTTTTGGTATATAGCGTTCTTCACATTTTCATATTCGTCTTGCGAAGCTGGTCGGACTATGATGGTTGTCTTACATGCCAAGACAATCACGATCAGATGCACCGGGGGCGGTGCATCATATTATTGCCAGGTGGAACGAAAGAGGACAAATGTTTGAGGATAAAAGGGATTGCAAAGAAGTTTTACCGGCCGGGTCGGACCCAATGCCGTTAACTTAAGGAGAATTCCATGCCGAGAACGTCACCCCGGCGCCCGTCCTGCGCAGTAGCTCTGCTACGGAGGGTGGAAAGGCCGGGGTCCAAGAAAGTCTGAAAACCCTGGATTCCGGCTTTTGCCGGAATGACGGCAAGGCCTAACATCACCGATCAAAAATGCTTAAGTTAATGGCACTGGCCCGACCCCAGGGACCAGGGACAGAATAATCAAGCACATGCCGTGGCCCGAACCCGGGGACAACGCAGGGACACGGACGCGCCCGCCCTTCGATACCTCAGGACGAGCGCTTGTTGGGTCAATCTGTGAAGTTATTTTTGCGCAAACCCTAAGGAGGTGCTAGGTGAGTCAAATCGAGAGAAAGGCCCGGATCCGACAGTACAAGGAGACCCGGCCGCCAGCTGGAGTGTTTCGGGTTCGCAACACTGCAGCCGGAAAGTCACTCGTCGGAACAAGTGTCAACCTGCCCGGAACGCTCAACCGTCACCGCTTCCAACTGGAGCGCGGCTCGCACCCGAGTAAGGAACTCCAGGCGGATTGGAGCGGCCTTGGCCCGGATGCGTTCGAGTTCGAAGTGCTGGACCGGTTGAAACCCTCTGACAAGCCGGAATACGATGCGACAGAGGATCTTCGGGTCCTCAAGGAGTTGTGGCTTGAGAAGCTGACGGCGTCCGGCGAATTGCTTTACCGGGAAGCCGGGCGAGGTTCCTAACAACGCCTGTCGAGAAGCCGCTTTGATCGGAAGCAAGGAAAAGAACCATTCTCGCGACTTCCTCGGCCCGGCCATGACGGCCCAGAGGCATAACACCGTTCAGGAATTCGGTGCGCAATAGGGCTTGAGCTTCCCTTGACTTTTATTTACCATACTCGAAACAGAAGAACTGATCAAAACCCCACGGCTGCCTTCTTTTGTTTCCGCTCCAAGCGATGAACCATGTTTTCTTGAATTGGAAATTTTGAATTAGAGCGCAAGAACCGGATAGCCTTAACTTGTTCCAAGCCTTACCATACGCGGGAAAACTTAAACCGTATGGAGGCTTGTTTGGATATGATCACGAATTATTCCATGGAATTGGGCGCAGAGCTCTCACCGATGAAACCGACGATCATGAAAACACTTTTGTCGGATGATGAGCGCTGGGAGGCATTGCGGCAACGGGATTCGCAGGCCAGTGCTTCATTCGTCTATGGCGTCCTTACCACCGGAGTGTATTGCCGGCCTAGCTGCGGGTCTCGATTGCCGAAACGCGAGAATGTCCGTTTCTTTGAGAACAGCAAAGACGCGGAGCAAGCAGGTTTTCGTCCTTGCAAGCGCTGCAGACCGGAGGCGTCTCAATGGGAGCCGCCTCATCTCCGCGCCGTTCTGGAGGCGTGCAAAAAGATCGATGAGGCTGACGCTCCTCCCTCTTTAAAGGAACTGGCCGCTGCTGCGGGTCTGAGCGTTTTCCACTTCCAGCGGCTCTTCAAGAAGGTCCTTGGGATCACCCCCAAACAATACACCATGCAAAACCGGTCAAACAGGCTTTTTGAGCACTTGAGGAAAGGCTCGACCATCACCGGAGCGATGTACGATGCCGGTTTCGGTTCAAGCAGCCGATTTTACGAAAAGGCAACCCCAACGCTGGGCATGAAACCGTCCGTTTACAAGAAGGGCGCTCAGGATGTGCCCATCCGTTCCGCCATCGTTCCATGCTCTCTTGGATTGGTATTGGTTGCCGCGACCGCACAAGGCATCTGTGCCATCGACTTCGGCGATACCGCAGAGGCTCTGAAAGAGAACCTCCGTCGCCGGTTCCCAAAGGCGGTATTTCAGCATCCCGACCCCCGGTTCACAGCGATGATCGGACAGGTTTTCGCCTTTTTGGAGGACCCTCATAGCAGTTGCCTAAATCTTCCACTGGATATCCAGGGGACCGCTTTCCAGAGGAGGGTTTGGCTGGCCTTGCAGGAAATCTTACCCGGTGATACGGTGAGCTACGCGGGTATCGCCTCTCGTATTGGAAAACCAAAAGCCGCGAGAGCGGTGGCGAGGGCCTGTGCCGCCAATAGGCTTGCGGTTGCCGTACCCTGTCACCGTGTGGTGCGGGGCGATGGGCGACTGGGCGGCTATCGCTGGGGATTGGAGCGAAAGCGGATATTACTCGAACGAGAAAAAGTGGAAAAAGCCGTCGATCTCTCATCAAGAAGTAGCTTAGGCAACATCCCTTCACCCCCACCTCTCCTCCCCCGTCAAGGGGGAGGAAAATATCGGTAACCGGTCAAGGTTCCCCTCCCTTGGTGGGCATAGGCGCTGCCTTAAGCCGTCACCCCGGTGAAAACCGGGGTGCAGAACTGTTTAAGACCCCTGGATTCCGGCTTCCTCCGGAATGACGAAACATCAAATCTGTCGCCCTCCCTTCTTAAGTTAGCGCTTATGCCCTTGGTGCGAGGGGTTAGGGGAGGGGGAAGCATCCAGGCATTGGCAAAGTGACCTTGGAGATAGGACGCTGTCTCGAGAGGCTACAGGATTTCAATGTTCAAGGAGGAAACAAATGACCGACCAATTCCCCAACGTCAAAGTCGCGGTCGTGCAGGCCGCTCCGGTCCTTTTCGATCGAGAGGCCACGGTTGAAAAGGCCTGCCGCCTGGCGGGCGAAGCCGCCGCTCAGGGTGCAAACGTCATCCTCTTCCCCGAGGCCTTTATCCCAGCCTATCCTCGCGGGCTGACCTTTGGCACCACCGTGGGCAGCCGCAGCCCGCAAGGGCGTCTCACCTGGCAGACCTACTGGGCCAATGCGGTCGATATCCCGAGCCCTGCCACTGAGGCGCTGGGGGCGGCAGCCGCTCAATCAAAAGTCTATCTGGTCATCGGGGTTATCGAGCGGGACACTCAGTTCAGCCGGGGCACGCTTTATTGCACGGTTCTATACTTCGGCCCTGACGGGCAGCTTCTCGGCAAGCACCGTAAGCTCAAGCCGACGGCCGGAGAGCGCCTCATCTGGGGCGAGGGAGACGGCAGCACGCTCACCGTGATCGACACGGAGTTCGGCAAGATCGGGGGATTGATCTGCTGGGAGAATTACATGCCCCTGGCGCGAATGGCGATGTACAGCAAAGGAGTCGAACTTTATTTGGCTCCCACCGCTGATGCCCGCGACACCTGGCAGTCCACCCTGCGCCACATCGCGTGCGAGGGGCGCTGCTTTGTTCTTGGATGCAACCAGTTCGTGACCAAATCCATGTATCCGGCGGACCTGAACGTCGTGCAGGAATTGTCCCACCTGCCGGAAATCGTGTGCCGTGGAGGGAGCGTCATCATCGCCCCTCTGGGTGAAGTTCTGGCAGGACCTCTCTACGAGCAGGAAGGCACTTTGTTTGCAGAGCTCGATCTGGCGGAAATCGCCCGAAGCCGATTCGACTTTGATGTGACCGGCCACTATGCCCGGCCCGACGTATTCAAACTGACGGTCAATGAAAATCCCGCGGTACCCGTGGTCTACCAGTCAACGGATTTCAGAGCCAAGCCATGAAATCGGCCAGGCACACCAAGACATTCGAAATGAGCGTTCCTATCGAAGAGCTGTTTCCACTGTTCAGCCCCGAAGGTGAAAAACACTGGGTGCCGGGTTGGGACTACAAAAACGTGATGGGAACAACCGAACTGTCCGAGGACTATGTTTTCTTAACCAAAACCCATGATCACGGAACAACCGAGGCGATTTGGATCGTGAAGAAATATGATCCCGGATTGCATTTCGTGCAATTTTACAAAATAGAGCCCGGAGATAAAATCGGCGTGGTCACAGTCGAGTGCCTGGAACTTGAAGCGGAAAAGACAAAGGTTCAGGTCACCTATGAATACACGGCGCTATCGGCAACCGGGGAGAAGTTCATTTCCGAGTTCAGTGACAGTGCTTACCAAGCATTCATCGGTGAATGGCAGACGTTATTATTGAGTTATTTTGAGTCCAAGGGCTAAGACGCTCATAAAGACGGACTGGGAATCCCTCCGGATTTCGCTTCAACTGGCCGTGCAAACGCTTTTGAAGGATACCCGTTTCTTACGGATGTCCCCCACATCTCCGATGGTGAGGGACTGAGCCGCTACGCAGGAAAGGCAAAAGGAATGACCATGATTAGAAAACCGGTGGGCGCCATCATTGGTCTATTGATGCTGGTTATTTTTTTGGGTGCATGTGCTCCGAGAGAACGCCGCTTTCCTGCGACCATATCTACCCCTTTTCCGCACGATTTTTTGGAAAGCGGGGCAGACGCATCTTGGTGGGCCTGCCGGTTCAAGATATCGTGGCCTCCCGGTGCCGAGGTGGATTGGGCCGTAGATCTTCTGCTGGCCCATGCCGTCGTGGGCCCTGTGTTGAGAGAACAGGCAGGAAAGCTTTCCTGGTGGAGGTTTCATCGAAGAGCGGCCTATGATGAAACAGGGCACCAGTTCAGTTTTCTTTTTTACGCAAATTCCAGCCTTTCCGCCGGTGTGATGGAGGCTATAAGGGAGAGCAGGGTCTTGCAGGAAGCGCTTGCGAACAGGGTCGTGGAGAAGATCGTTTTCGATGATCCGAACGAGCCGCGTCATCCAGAGATAGAAGCGTTGAGCGATCCTCGCTGGACAAGGGAATTGCAAAGGCATTGGCCTTCCTATATCATGGGTGTGAGTTCCTTGTGGCTCGGGCTCATCGATGACTTTGTGGAAGATGCTCCTGCACGCCATGACAATTTTTTCGAGCTGCTTGAAACGTATCGACGGGCAAAAGAGGCGATCACCACCATCTGGCAGGAAGAGGGGCAGCATGCATTCCTCCACCACTTGAATGCAATTTTCGGGTATGAGGCGTTAACGATAAGAAACAGGATCACCTTCTAGCCGTGGCAAGGTTTGCGCTCCAGACGATGAGCAAACACAGGTCCCGGGGAGTGCCGATGAACGGTGAAAGAAATGATGATGAACAAACAACCAGGAGGTCATTATGCCGCGATGTCAGAAAAGCTTCACCATGGCGCTGATCGTTCCCTTCCTTTTTCTTCTGCCCGTTGGTGTGCAGGCTTCTACCATCCCGCCGTTTGAAGTGCTCTCCTTGCGGGTCGAGAAAGCTCCAAGCGCTTGCCGGTCGACGCTTTTCGTCACCATCAGAAACAACACACAGACCGTTTCGAATTCCGGCCTTTTTGTCCATGCGGCACAATTCAAGGACCTCGGCAATGGTCAGAAAATTTCAGCCTCTATCGGCTCGTTGCGTCTCGACAACCTCCCTGCCGGACAATCCCGGGAGGTCAGTTACACTTTCTTGCGCGACCGCTTGAAAACCGGCGCTTCCTTCAGGTTCAAAATTGTTGCCGAAACCATTGCCTACACAGAAAAACCTCTGCCGCCTCTCCTGGAACAGTATAGCGGCAATTTGGAGAATGTCGTTTATGATCAGGCCCACAACGTGCTGACAGGTTCGGTGACCAACCAGGGCAGTTTTGCGATTCCCAGACCGGTTGTCAGTGTTTACCTTGCTTCACCGGATAAGCCCGACACCTATGAGGGGGGCGGAGGAGGGATGGTCATGGAATGCCTGGCCCCCGGGGATAGAAAGGCTTTCACCAGACCGATGCTGCCTGAAGCCGCCGAAAGCGTGATAAGAGTTGTTTTTTCTGTGGATGGAACGGTTCTCGATACGCAATTTCATGGCAGACCCCCTGCCATGAAGTCAAAAACCATGGACAAGCGGGCGCCGAAGGTGAAAAAGGAGATGAAGACCATTAAGCCTTAGATCTTCCATAAGGCCTCCGCGGATGGAGGATGGAGAAAGAAGAAATTTCTTGAAATGGTCCATAAATCAGGCACCATTGCATTTTCGGAAATGAGAAAGAGATTTGCCGTGGGTTGGCTTTGGTGATCCGGCCAAAGGTCCACACGAGAAAAGAGGAGTTGTCATGAGCGCAAGGATCAGGTCCGTGTACGTCTTGGGCCTCGGTAAGGTGGGCTCTCTCGTCGCCACCCTTCTTCATGAAACGGGCTTTGAAGTGACCGGGGCAGACCTCCATGATCAGGCCGGCCTCCCCTGTTCGACGGAAAAGCTGGATTTTTGCAAGTTGGACGATTTATCGGGCAAGATGAAAGGTTTTGATGCCGTCCTATCCTGCCTTCCCTACCGTTTCAATGTCGAGGTCGCCTCGGCAGCCCATGACCTGGGGATCCATTATTTCGACCTCACCGAAGACGTGCGCACCACAAAAGCGATCCTCCGGATGAGCACCACGGCCCGAGGTGTCATGGCCCCTCAATGCGGCCTTGCGCCGGGCTTCATCGCCATTGTCGGGGCATCGCTGGCGGAGAAATTCAGCCGAGTCCGAAGCATCAAGCTGCGCGTCGGAGCGCTCCCTCAACACCCCACCGGCCTCCTGGGCTATGCCTTCAACTGGTCTCCGGAGGGAGTCGTAAACGAGTACCTCAATGACTGTGAAGTCATAGAAGACGGTGAAGCCAAATGGGTGTCGCCCCTGGAGTGGATGGAAACCCTGGTGATCCAAGGTGTCCAACTGGAAGCCTTCACGACTTCGGGAGGATTGGGCACCATGTGCGAGACCTTCAAGGGGCGTGTCGAAAACCTGGACTACAAAACCATTCGCTACCCGGGGCACGCAAAACTCATGAATTTCTTTTTCCACGAACTCCTGATGCGCCAGGACCGGAATAGGACAGGCGAGATCTTAATCAACGCCAAACCGCCGGTGTCGGAGGACGTGGTCTATATTCACGCCTCTGTTGAAGGATGGATCAACGGCGTTCTGTCCCGGGAAGAATTTGTCAGGGCCTACTACCCCATCGAAATCGCCGGCCGGAAATGGCGCGCTATTTCCTGGACGACCGCCGCTTCTGCCTGTGCTGTGGTGGAAATGGTCAGCAACGGGTCTTTGCCCGGCAAGGGGTTCCTGAAACAGGAAGAGATCCCCCTGCCTGCCTTCATGAAAACCAGCAATGGACGACTCTATGCAGGGGAGCCCCACGGGGGGAAATTGAAGGATTTATCGACCTTCTCGTAACCGTTTCGACACCGCTTCCGAAGCTTGTGTGATAGGCGATCATTACAAGCCCGGCTTTATCGGGTGTGGCGATCTGTGTATTATGGTTTCGTAGGGAATGGGTTTTCCTTCGACTTGCCCTTCGAAGTTCTCAGGTCCATGAGTAACATCGAATGGCTTAGGACCCTGATGTTCTAGGAGGGAGTCCTGTTCCATGGATCGGCACAGAGGCCGATCCCTACAGGACTTCCGGCATGAGAGGGTTTTGATTACGCCGTCTTACTTGATCTCCACTTTGGCTTTTGCGGGTCCGGCGCTGCCGTGCAAGTTGCAGGAAGCTTCGGCAACGATCTCCATGGGCTCGTTCCCCGTGATCTTGACTTCCTTGGTAAACTTGTCGCTTTCCGGTCTCTTGAACGCTCCGTATTCCCAGCGCTCGATTTCTTTGCCGTTGACCTTCAAGGACACCCACTGGGTGTAGTGAGCCACGCTGTTTCCGTCATGAACCACGTTGATCTTAACGATTATTTCAGATCCCTTTTGAGCCGTTGCAGGCGCCTCAATGGTCACCGACGATTTGCCGGCCCAGCAGGGGGCAGCCAGATCGAGAAGGACGACAGCGCAGACAGCCAGGACAAATTGCTTCTTACCAGATCTCATAAGCGTCTCCTTTTGCGAACCACCGCAGAACAAGCGGCTTTCCTTACGGTTTCATGATCCACTTGGGGCACTCGTACCAGTCGATTTCTTTCTGATTGGTAGGGTACCGGCCGCAGTTGAAATAACGCCAGTAAAAGGCATCATAACCCATGCAATGCCCATTCGATTTACCCAGAAGAGGACAGGCGATCTTGCTGCAGCACTTGCCGCAGTCTGCGCAGGAATCTCCGTTCTGCCACGCCGGATTGATTTGGACAATTCTCAGGTCCGGTTTGCTCATGGGAGGGGCCGTGAGAGAAACGCTTGGCGCGAATTCCCCCTTCAGGTAACGGTACGCCATGGAGTAGGCGTAAACGACAAGGCGGGGTCCCATGCCCGCATATTTCCAAAAACGCAGGCTGCCGAAAAACCAGTAGCTGAAAAGGGGCGCAAGGAGATAGAGGCCGACCCCTGAGATGACGCCGAAAGCCGTGCAACCGATGAAAAGGATTCTGGCCCCGGCCCATTTCGCTTTTCTGATCTGAGTCAGGAGGTAAGCCGCAACCGGCGAATCGAGCTTGACCGCACCTGCCGTGTGAGACTCAGCGAATTTCATAGACACCCCAAGCGGAGCAGAGAAAAGGCTCGAGTTACGGCGACAAAATTCCAGTCAACCGGGCGATGCCTTTTCCTGACCCCGGGAAATGACACGATGAGAAGCGATTGACTCCCAAGAATGGGAGCTTCCTAGACGCCTGGAATTCGCTTCTAGTGTAAAAACAGTCCCCTGGCAAGAAAATATTTAGGCTATATTGCTTGACGGCTGGACCGACAACACGGGGCAAGGCGCCCTGCGCATGACCCGATCGGTCGTGGATCCGACGAAAAGGCTCTCAACAAGGCTGTGCCCGCGCACACCCAGCACAATGAGGTCGATGTCGTTCACCAGTGCGTATTTGACGATTTCTTCATGAGGTTGCCCGGCCAGCAGCGTGGTCACGGGTTCGCACCAGGTTCTGGCTTCTTCCGGGACCATATCCTCCATCTTCTTCTTCAGCGCGCTTTTCAGGTCTTTCTCCGATTCCTCTTTGTGTTCCGTGGTTTTTTCCATGTCATCATAGCGTGGCGGCTGGATGACATGAACGAGATGGAGGCTTGCCTGGAATTCCTGGGCAAAACTGAGCCCATAGTGAAAAGCCAGGCTTGAATCCGGGGAGAAATCGCACCCGACGAGTATTTTCTTCAACGTAATCGCCTGATCCGCAGGGGTGACGAATCCCCGTTCAGGACTTCTCACCACCAGGAGAGGGCAGGGCAGGGTTCTCATCAGGCGTTCGGTGACGGAACCGAGGATGAGGCGTTTGAGTCCGGCACGCCCGTGGCTGGCGGCCACGGTGATGTCGACTTTTTTTTCGCCGGCAAGGCGGGCGATTTCGTGGGCCGCATTGCCTACGGCGATGAGGGGCTCCCAGTCGATGGATTCCTTGCTCATCAGGGCAGCCATCTCATCCTCGGCATACTTCGTCATTCTTTTTTGCTGTTCCTCCAGAGCCAGGACGGCTTCACCGTAGATGGCCGCGGAGGATAGGTCTATGACATGACAGAGGAAGAGCTTGGCCTTAAACTCTTTTGCCAGGGCAATGCCATAGGGAATGGCGTGATTCGAGAAGTCCGAGAAATCGGTAGCGCAAAGGATGTTCTTTGGAAGTACTCTCATGCCTTCACCCTCCTTTCTTTTCACTGCCTCTAAAAGACTGAACCCTCCAATACCCAGGATAGCCTCCCGGCATCACAAGTCAAGCCCTATTCGTAGACCTTTTCTTCTTCTCCCTGCTCGTCCAGGGCGTCCATCTCAACGTTTCTTGTATCCTCCGGCTTCTTAAGCAGTTCCCTATAAAACTCGTGCTGGATCAGGAGGCTCATGATTTCATTGGTTCCGGTCCAGATCATCTGAAGCCGGGCGTCTCTCAGGAATCGTTCAATGGGGTAAACATTGGTGTAGCCGATACCGCCCATGATCTGCATGCAGTCATTGACCACCGACCAGAGCATTTCCGTGGACGCTTTCTTCGCTTCAGAGACCATTCTTCTGGAATCCAGTCCTTGATCCACGTGGCGAGCCGTCACATAGACAAGGCTTCCGGCTGCGTCGAGGCGCGTTACTGAGTCGGCAATCTTGAAGCTCACGGCCTCATATTTTCTGATCAGATCGCCGAATGCCTTTCTCCGGTTGGCGTAACGGGCTGCAACTTCCAGAGAGCCGCGCGCCATGCCCAGGCATGCGGCGGCCGTGGTCAGCCTTTCCGGGACCATCATGCGGTTGAAGACGAGGTAGCCCCCGTGTTCGGGTCCGACGAGATGGTGAGCCGGGACCCTGACGTCTTTGAAATAGATTCGGCCGGTCCCGCCTCCTCTTGAACCAAGGAGACCGTACACGTGTTTGACCTCAACCCCTGAGTCCCTGTCCACGAGAAAAGCGGAGATGGATTGGTGGGGAGGGGCGTCAGGCGCTGTCTTGGCGTAGACAAGGAAGTAGTCGGCGCCTTCCGCTCCGACCACAAAGCGCTTCTGGCCGTTCAAAATGTAGTGGTTCCCGTCTTTCCGGGCGATGGTGGTGGCGCCGAAGAAGTCGGAACCCCCTCTTGGTTCGGTCAGGGCTTCGGCACAGCACAGTTTTCCTTCCAGGGTGGGTCTGAGGTATTTTTCCTTCTGCTCATCGGTGCCGAAAAGGCGGATCGCTTCGCCGATGATGCTCACGAGGGCATAAAGGCAGGACAGACTTGATCCCAGGACCCCGATCTCCTCCAAGGCCGCGACCTCCCCGGTCCACTTCGACGCCCGCCCGCCCCAAGCGGTTCCGAACCTGAGGCCGAGAAGTTTCCTGGAAGCGGCTTTTTCGAGAAATTCCCTGGGATAGCGAATCTGATCGGCATCCATGCTGCGGATCAGGGAACTCGGGACATCGTCTTTCGCAAACCGCCTCGCTTCGGCCTTTAGAGCCTTTTCTTCTTCAGAGAGCAAAAAATCGTACATGGGGACCTCCTCTTTCGCTCCGCAGTGGCGGACTCAGGTTTTGATTTTCACCACAGAGGCACAGAGAGCACGGAGAAAAGCTCTAGTTTGTCGGGAGATACCGACAAACAAGAGGATTCTGCCCAGAACCTTCACTTGTCGCGCATCATCATGGATTAATGCCGTTGCACTCCACAGGTGTACCCGAAGCAATCCACTTAAACTGCTGTAAAAGAAAATTGACCTCGGGGTTCTTTTCGTCTATCGGTATCTCCCGATAGACGAAAAAATGAATTACCTCTCCGTGTCCTCTGTGCCTCCGTGGTGAATCCTACGACGGTTTGGCTGACAGTTTGAAGCGGATCCTCAACACGCCCTCCTCGAAGCTCACCGAGCCGATCCGGAATCGGCCGATCTCGCTTGTGGAACGGACATGAGGGCCGATGCAAGGGCAGGCATCGTAGTTTCCCACCGTCACAATCCTGATCACGTTGCCGGATTCTTCAGGCAGGCGGTCGAGGCTGAACTTTTTCTCGGCCTCATCCCTGTCCATGAAGGTTTCCTTTACCGGCAGATCGGACCGGACGATTTCATTCACCGTTTCCTCCAACCGCCGGATCTCTTCTTCCTCAAGAGGGCGGTTGAAGCGGTAGTCACACTTGGATTTTTTCTTTTCGATGTGGGCGCTGAAACACCGGCCCGTCTGAAACATCCGAATCATGGTTTGGTTCAGGATGTGCTCCGCGGAATGCATTCGGGGGTCCATGTTGTCTTTCATCAGTCATCTCTCCCGTTTCGCACCCAACGGCGCAGCGTCTTTTCAATGTTCCAGCCGCAATAAAGTTCATCTCCTGAGATGGAGAGGAGCTTGCTCCTCTCGACCGGGTCAAGGGATTCATTCAAAACAGGGCAAAGATAGTTGACGCAAAAGGCGTGCCTCGCCAGCAGCCGGCACCCTTTTTCCCCCAGGAAGAAACAGCCGTCGGGAACTTCGCGTTCCTCAGGCAAAGAGACACCGAGCAGGAGATTGATCAAAAGCAGGACATCATCATACCAGTCTTCAACCCCGTGAAAGCAACAGCTTCCTCCGGGGCCCGCGGCACAGGAGGCGCAGGCTCGGATCACCCCGGCCCGGCCCATTTGTTCATAGGTCAAAGAGACGGCGCTGCGATACTTCGAGAGGCCCTCGACGATCTCCTTTTGCAGGGAAAGGTCGCCCTCCCACATGGCGTAAAGCCTTCCGGCGCTCTCGATTTCTTTTTCTATCATAAATGGCCGAGGTGTTTCAACCGCTTAAGGAGAGCCTCTTCCAGGCGTGGCTCTCCATGATCCCGATATTCGTAAAGAACCCGAAGCGTGGGCTTGTTAATGGACACAAGGCGGGTGAGGTGGATGGGGGTGGCGAAAAGAACCAGGTCACAATCCGCCCGGTTGATCGTCTGTTCCAGATCATTGATCTGGTTTTTGCTGTAACCCATGGCAGGCAGCACCGGCCCGATGTGAGGGTATCGCTCATAGACCTCCTCGATCGTCCCTGTCGAAAAGGGGCGGGGGTCGACCAGTTCCTTTGCGCCGTAAGTTCTCGCCGCGATAACGCCGGCGCCATAGGGCATATCACCATGCGTGAGGGTCGGCCCGTCCTCCACGATCAGCACACGATTGCCTCGAATTCGATCCGGGTCCGTGACGAGCACGGGCGACTCGGCCATGACGATTTCCGCCTTCGGCGCATGTTTGAGGATGTTTCCCCGGACCTTTTCGATATTTCCCGATGGAGCGGTGTCCACCTTGTTGATGACGGCGATGTCCGCCATGAGCATGTTGGTTTCGCCAGGGTAGTAGAGCAATTCGTGGCCGGGGCGGTGAGGGTCGAAGAGCACGATATGCGCGTCGGGGAAATAGAAGGGGGTGTCGTTGTTTCCACCGTCCCAGACAATGACATCCGACTCCTCTTCAGCGGCCTCCAAGATCTCGGCGTAATCTACACCGGCATAGACGACGATCCCCTGATCCACGAGGGGTTCGTACTCCTCTCTCTCCTCGATGGTACACTGGTGCTTTTGGAAATCCTCATAGGAAGAAAAGCGCTGGACGATCTGAGTTCGCAAGTCGCCGTAAGGCATGGGGTGACGAATGGCCACCACCTGCTTACCCCGGCTGCGCAGGATTTCGCAGACCTTGCGCGTGGTCTGGGATTTCCCGCATCCTGTTCTGACGGCACATACGGCGACCACGGGCTTTTTAGCCCTGAGCATCGTGTAGGTGGCGCCGATGAGGATGAAGTCGGCCCCGTTCGCCATGACGATGGAGGCCTTGTGCATCACCTCCACGTGGGGGATATCGCTGTAGGAAAGCGCGACAAGGTCGACCCTGTTGTCCCGGATCAGTTCCGGCAGTTGGGTTTCGGGATAGATGGGGACACCGTCCGAATAAAGCCCGCCGGCAAGTTCGGGGGGATAAAAGCGGTTTTCAATGGAAGGAATTTGGGAGGCGGTGAAGGCGATCACCCGGTATCGCGCATTGTCTCTGAAATAGACGTTGAAATTGTGAAAATCACGGCCCGCCGCACCCATGATGATCACCTTTTCGATCATGCTCCCCCTCCTCGGCGTCCGATGAGTTTAACTTCCTAGAAGACTTTTTGCTTCATACATTCTTTGAAACGGTCAGCGCTCGGTGAACGAATAACGGATACCCATGCACGGCCCTTAGAGTCCCTGCGCTTTATACTGCCTCACCAACTCGGCATACTCCTTGTACCCCTCCCGGGTCCACCATAATTGCTGCTCTGTGGGTCGGCCCTTGATCTTTCCGGGGACGCCGACCACAAAGGAATACTCAGGGACCTTCATCCCTTGCGGCACGAGGCATGCTGCCCCAATGACGCAGTTGCCGCCGATCTCCGCATCGTGAAGAATGGTGGCATTCATACCGATGAGGACGTGGTCTCCGATCTTTCGGCAATTCAGGACGGCGCCATGACCGATGATCACCCGGTCGCCGATGTCGACGTCACCTGGGGCCGAAGAAGGCGTTCCCGAGTGCACGACGCAGTTGTCCTCGATGGAGGTGTTTTTTCCGATGGTTATTTTGCCGAAGTCGGCCCGAATGACCGCACCGGGCCAGACATTGGATTCCTCACCGATTTCCACATCCCCGATCACGTAGGCCGCCTCGCTGACGAAGGCGGACGCTGCTATTTTCGGGGTTTTTCCGTTAAGACTTCGAATCATCTTCGCTTCCTTGTGCTGGAGTTTCCGTGTGACTCCAAAATGACGGACTCGTAAAAAGTCGCAAAATCCCCTTTTCCGTCATTCCGGCGAAAGCCGGAATCCAGGAATACCAAGGTTTTCTGGACCCCGGCTTTCGCCGGGGTGACGACTTTGATGACTTCTTATGAAGCCGTCAAAAATGACAATCCAAAAATCAAGACCTCACGCGAAGACGCAAAGTGAAATTAACAATACTCCATGATGTTTTCCCGGCGTTCTTTGCGACTTTGCGAGAAAAAAGTTTTTTCAACAGCATGAACAATAATCACAAAGAGGATTCCTGTAAATCATGGCCCGCTATTTTTTCAACCGGATTTTCCATTCCCCGGCATCTTCTTCCATGTCGTAATTCCGGAAGGAAGCCGCTTCAATCATGGAAATCATCTGCTCCCTCGTATAAACGTGGGGCGGGTTGAGGCGCGAGTAAAGAGCCAGGAGAGGATAGATGCATCTTTCCATAAAGGTGAAAGAGCCTTTCCAGCGTTTCTTATCGATCTGGGAGGAGACACGGGCCGGATCATAGATCCAGGCTTCCCCACCGGGTTTCAGAACCCTGCGGCACTCTGACAGCATCTTGGCAGGATCCCTGAGCATGTGGAGCATGCCCGTGCTGATGACCCTATCGAAGGTTTCGTCCTGGAACCTGAGCTTCGCCGCATTGCCCAATTCGAATCGAACCCTGTCCGCCAGCTCGGCCTGCAACGCTCTTTCCTTGGCCATCCTGATAAAGGGGTGGCTCAAATCGATTCCCACCACGATGACGAGGGGAGCCTGCTTTGCGATCTCGAGGGGCAGATACCCCGGGCCCGTGCCAAGATCGAGCAGTCTCCCCTGTCTAAACTCTGAGAGGATTTCCTCAGCGACACCGCGGTAGTATGACCCGACGACCAGGCTGCAGGCCTTGTCGTAGATAGAGGCAAATAAAGCAGGGATCCGCTCCATGGTCAGTCTTGGCGCCATCTCTCACCAAAGAATTTCGACGGTTTTTGAAACTTCTCATGACCCATTCAAGCGTCACCCGCCTGGGTAAATACACCGGAGCGTATGGACATCCCCTCGACACGCTGTCCGACGACTCCCTCACCACTCAGTCGAGACGGTCATTGCGAGGGCGTGTAACGCCCGAAGCAATCTCCTCCATACCTGTTGTGAAGGAGATTGCCACGCTCCCTCCGGTCGCTCGCAATGACGGCACAAGGCGAGACTTTAGCTCTCTTTAGGATAATAACACGCCAAGAGCTCCAGCTTGCCGGAACCCGGATTCTCCCGGCACACCTTGTCGTTGAGTTCACCTTGAAGGAGTGCCAGATCCTTGAGTATTTTGCCGGTCAACTTGGCCGGCTTCGATGCTTTCCCGTATGCGCCGGTGACTTTCTGGTCGAGTGCCTTGAGTTGCTGCCTCAGTTTAATGATCTGCTTCCCGATCCGCAGGTGCTCCTTGAAGGCGAAGCCCTCGTAATGCTTGGCCATAGTGACTCCTTTCTATTGTCATGGGCAAAAACACTAACAAAATTGGAGGAGAGAGACAAGGAGAGAGAAGCGCTCCACCCTCCGCAGCAGGGCCGATGGGGAGGGTGGAGGAGGGGTGAGGGAGCGAAGGGATCCGATCCGGGTTGATCTAGGTCAGGATAAGGATCATTTCGACCTTTCCCCCTGAGTGGTTTGCCTGCGCCGTGAGTTGGAGGCCGAGGAGCTTTGCTTTCAGGCAGTTTTCAAACTTCACGGCCCATTCGGACTTGCTGTCCGCCATGACCGTTTTCACCCTGCCGTCGATTCCAACCTCCAAGACCAATTTGATTTCCGTGACTGAAGAAGCCCGGGCCTGCTTCAGGTAAAAACCACAGGAATCGTTGAGGGTCGAAAGATTCTTCTCGATCTCCGCTCTCACAACCTTTTCATCCAATCCATCGGGTACGTTGATGCTCTTCAACCTCCAGAGGCCTTTCTCGTCGGCAGCCTGCAAATAGCGCCCCTCCTTGTCGGCCCTCGGGCCTGAGGCTTCTGCAATCGGAGCGGCTGTCTTCATCATCACGCCTCCTCTGCCTACAGCGTGATCGGACACTCCCTGGGGAAGCGGGAGGGGCTGCCTTACCGTTACCGGTTCACCGTTCACCGTCCGGACGAGGTTGTCGATGGCGACGAAGGATGTGTAGGCCGTGAGGAGATTGTAGGTGAGCCCAAGGTTCGTGACTTCCGTGATCCTCTCGTCTTGGGGGCTGAGCCGAACAAAATCCGAGAGCACGGCGATCCGGTGCCTTGCCCAAAGGTATGGGAGGGCTGAGTTCTGATCCAGGTGCTTTGCTCCTTGCACGTCGACAACGGCGTGGAAAGGCCGGTCCCCGTGATGTCCCCGAAGGTCGATGTTGCCCTGGGCCCGGCCATGCCACTTGCCGAAGATGATCAGGGGCCGGTCGGCCATGAGATCGGGAATGGAGGGCGGCTCCACGTCATAGGCTTCGAAGCCCTTGAAATCCATCTTGAGGCCGGTCAGAACAGGGGTCTGAATAAGTTCCCGGAACTTCCTCGCTTTATCCGGCGCTTCCTGAGGCTTGAGCACGATGTAGGGTTCTCCCATTCCGGCTCTGGCCATTCCCTCGATGAGATACCGGTTCACGCTCGAACCGATCCCGAAAGGGAACAGGTTGGCATTTGCCAGGTTTTGGCGAATGAGGTCAAACGCATGTGCTTCCACCGAGACATATCCGTCCGTGGCAATGACGATCGTCCTCGAGAAGCCCTCTTTCTTGGGAAGGGAAAGGGCCCTTTGGAGGGCAGGGATAAGCTCCGTGCCTCCACCCCCTCTCTGCCTCTCGAGGAGTGCAACGGCGCGATTCACGTTTTCCGGAACAGCAGGCAAGGACTCCCCGGACATGAGAGAAGAGCCCCCGGCAAAGAGGAGCACGTTGAACCGGTCCTCGGGGCGAAGGCAGGCAATGAGATCCTTGAGAAGTTTCTTGGAGATGTCCAGAGGGAACCCATGCATGGAACCGGACACATCCACAATGAAGATGTATTCTCTGGGCGGGATCTCCTTTTCATTCACTCGCTTGGGGGGCTGGATCATGAGGAGAAAGAAGTTTTCCTCTTTTCCTTCAAAGAGGAGCAGTCCGGTCTGAACCCGGTTTCCTGCGAGCCGGTACTTCAGGATGAAATCCCGGTTGCCCCCGTCCTTTTCAGAAGGAGCCAGGTCGATGGAGCAGAAATCAGGGCCTTTGAAGGAAGTTTGTATCTTGTGGGAAGGAGAGACCACGTTCTGAACAGGCAGCCCGGCGGAAAGATCGATCGCCATGTGAAACGCGTACGTGGGAGCCTCGCCCTGATGCAGGTAGGGGTTTTCGATCCACCCCTCGGAAGGCTCGGCCCCTTCCGCGCGTTGATTCGAATAGCGAGGTCCTACGACGGTGGGGTAGGAAAACTCGTAGATCCCGTCGGTCGGGACGAGCAATTCCGTATATTTCAGCTCAACCTGAATCAGGTCGCCCGGCAGAATATTCGCCACGTTCATTTGAAAGACGTTGGGTCTTTGCTGTTCCAGGAGAGAGGCGCTCCTGCCGGCCTGTTTCGCCGCCTCATACTCCTGCCGCGCCTCCTCACGCTTCGCGATCCTGGCCGTGATCGTCCTCTCGCCGACGGTCATGGTCATCCCGTAGACCGCTGCCCTGGTGGAAGCGGGGAAAACGTATAAGGCTTCCAAGGGCCTTTTCCCCTCGTTCCTGTAGACCTGCGTCACCGTCACGTCGGCGATCACCCCGGCTATGCGAACCTTTGCCGAGGTGGACTTCAGGGGGAGTTGATCCAGCCCGTGATCATCGCTTTTCACAAAGAAGAAGGGTGAAAGGGACTTGTCGTTTTGAGGCGCTTCCTGCCCGGGCGCGACGCCTGCGAAGAACACGAGACCGATAAAAGCCGCCACTGCAATCCATCTGATCCTTTTTTTCATTTCCTTGTCCTCCTTTTTGCAGCGTTTGACCCTTTAGACATCCGGACAAGAAAAAAGTTCCCGGAAAAAAGGAAAAAAGTTAACCGTTATCCGTTCACCGTGGGCTGAGGGTGCGAGGAGGCTGCGTCATCGTGTCATTTCGAGGCGTCAGCCGAAAAATCTTGATTCCCGTAGAGTTGAATCATTCAGCCGCAACGATAAGGACCCGGACCTGGACGGGCCCCTGCGTTTCGTCGGACGGCATGGACGGAGGGACGTGAACTTCTCCCAGTTTACGAAGATTCTCCAGGAGGGAAGGAAGCTTGTCAGAAGGAACCTCCGCCAAAATGGAGGCTGGTTGGACGGATAGGATTCTTCCCTGAGATGCAGAGATCGCTTTTCTAACAGGGTCACCCATGTCTTCGGCTTTTTCAGCCGGGCTGGAAGGGGCGGCCTGGGTCGCGGGCCGGGGGGCTTGCCTTTCCCTGTCCACCGAGTCCACCGATTTTCCTTCAAAAGACGGAGCGGTCGCAGGCGCTGCAGCCTGGCGAGGGGGCGCCGCCTTTCCCAAGACAAGGGTCAATTCGATGGGGCGCTCCTCTTTTCCCAATCCAACCGGCCTGGCGTCCGGTTTTTCAGCAGGGGCCAGCGCCTTGTCCGCGGTGGCGACCCGGCGTTTTTCGCCCGCTTTTTCCTTCGTCACCGACCTGGGAGTCCCTGGGATCTTGTATTCCTCCTGCTGGAAAGTGTAGATGGAAAAAACCAGAAGGGCGGCGAGGGCTGCCCCGGCAAGCTGCAAGGGGATCTTGAATTTGATGGGAAAGAAGAGCTTTTCCACGATCCGCCTGAATCCCGATGGTCGATCCATGCGTTTGTGGAGCTGGCGGAGAAAGTCCGTAGGAGGCGCCACAGGAGGCAGGGACCTGAGGTCCTGGATCAGAGACTGCAGTGCCCTCGCTTCCTTCCGGCATTCGGCACAGGAGGAAAGATGCTCCTCCAGGGCCGCGGCGGTCTCTTTGTCCAGGACGCCGTCCGCATATTCGCTGAAGAGACTTCTTGCTCGAGTGCAGTCCATCAGACCATACCCCTCAGCTTGCTTGCAAGGTCGAGTCTGGCCCTTGAAAGCCTGGATTTCACCGTGCCAGGGTTCAATCCCGTGACTTCGACGATCTCCTCATAAGACAAGCCTTCGATGTCGCGAAGGGTGATCATTTCCCTGTGTTCAGGAGGCAAAGCATCGACGGCCCCCATGATGATCGTTTTCCTCTCTTTTTCCTCCAGGTGAAGGGCGGGAGAGGGGCTTCCGTTTTGAATGTCCGTGCCGGGTCGTCCGTGATCCGGATTTCCTGTCTGTTCCAGGGAGACCGTTTCGTGCCTGTGCCTGTACTCGGAGGATTGGATTTTGTTCTTGCATGTGTTCACCGCAATGCGGTACAGCCAGGTGGAAAAAGCGGACTCGAACCTGAATCCTTTCAGCCCTGCGTAAGCTTTGATGAAGGTGTCCTGGGCGGAGTCGTTTGCCTCTTCATAGTCGCCGAGATACCGGTAGCAGAGATTGAAGAGACGATCTTTGTGCTTGAGGACCAGCCGGTCAAAAGCCCCCCTGTCACCCTGCTGAAAAGCCCTGACAAGAAGAAAATCTTCTTCGGACCGGGAAACAGGCTCTTTGATCCCTTCATCCATTACCGGTTAGACAAGTCAATTCAAAAAAAGTTCCATCAAATCAATATCCCGTCATCCCACCCGAGTTTGATCAGCTCGATGTTCTCGGGCCGGCTGTTCCCCAGTTTGAAACGCGTGTCAGCAACGCTGATGTGATGGGGAGGCGGGCTGATCGGCTTGGGCGACTTGAAGAAGTCCTCTCTCTTGGCCTGGATGATTCGCGCCCCCGTGGCGTCTGCGGCTACGGGATCCCTGCTCACAACGAGGCCCGCGTAATTCCACACATAGTCCAGGCTGAAACTGTGGGGACCCACCCCGTGAAACTGCGGTGTCAACATGACCAGAATATTGAGGCGGGTTTTTCCCTTGACCTGGGGAAGCTGCCACAGAGCCCCAAGGTTTTCGCACGCGTTGTCGTGGTAGTCCGGAGGACTGGGAGTGAACATGATGTAATTCTTCAAAAGGGTCCCGAGTCCCGACCAGTAATGGGTCCTCATGGGGCGGGTGTTGATGAGGGCCGTGCACTGCTTGAACACGGGGTTCCGAAGGACTCCCCGATCGTCGACCGCCATTTTATTTTCCTTGACGCCGGCTTCGAGCAGTCTCATCTGAATCGCCGCTTCGAGGGCCTCCGGTGTGCGCAGATGGTACCATGCGTTGCTCTTTACGCCAACCACATCCGAAGGTTTCACCAGTTGCTTCCAGGCCGTCGCGGAATCCCGGGTGCCCATGAGGGTGGAGAGTGCCTGGTCGAGCATCTTTTCCAGAACTTCCGGCCTGATGTTCCCGGATGGGTCGAGCACATCCTTGTCCCTGATGAGAACGACCCGGCTTTTGGGCGCGCTCTGAGCGCGAGCGGACGTAGTGAAAGAGACGCCGATGAGGCTGCCGACCGCTGCGCAGGTCCCGGCGCGCAGAAAATCCCGCCGCGTAATCACATGGTGTTCATTCTTCATGGCATGCCGCCTTTCATCGTCTCGTCAAGGAGGCTTGCCGCAAGGTCCCGCGGGTCGGCTTCCAGGACGATAGCCAGCCGTTTCTCTTTCAGCCTGACACCGCACCATTTCTTGTTTTCCAGCAAGGCCATGCCTGAGGAGTCTGCGTCCGGGAGATAATGACGCAGAAAAGCCGCGTAAGCTCCCTTCGCACTTTCCCCGTCAGCGTATTCTATGACGAGGAGTTGCGCTGCGCCTGCTTCTCGCAGATAAGAAGCAAGCGCCGCGTCGGTCTTTTTGCCAAGGTTCAGGAGATTCTCCGTCGTCAGATAGTAATGGCGGTTGAGCACGACGTGGTGATGAAAATACTTGATGCCTTCGGTCTGGAGACCCCGCACGGGAAGACTTGAAAGAATTCGAGGTTTGGGGCCTTCAGTCCTGATAAGAGAGGCGACCGTTGCGGCCAGCTCCAGCAAGGCTGCCCTGGTCGCCTGGGTTTCTCTTTCAGCGTAGATGGAGACGAAGAAGCGATCTTTCCACAGGCTGAGCCACCCTGCGCGATAATACGCTCCCTGTCCCAGGTTCGGCTTTTCTCCGTCCTGATCGTGCGTGAAGACCCCGTATGCGTCTTCGGAAGAGCCCATGTCGAAAATGTCGAGAACGACGGCAGGTCCCTGAGGGGTAATGTACCGCCGGCTGAGACATCGCTGCATGCTGTAGGCCCTGTACACCTCGGCCGCGCCGTCAATGTAGTCGAAGATGGTCCGCTCATCGTAGAGGCGGTCTTCCTCGCCCTTTGTCCAGGTCAGCACCCTGTCCGGCAGGCCCGCCTTAAGGTGATCGAGGGACTGGCCATGGGCCATGGAAGCGCTTCCGAAGAGGAGGGTGATCAAGATGACTCCCAACATAGAGGTATCCATTTCCTGACGCGAACCCTTCGAGTTGTTGCGGTTCAGTGTTCTACTTTTTTGGCGTCCGCTTTTTCAATTAGGTGGAACAGCATTTGAACCAATATGGGTCGGCAGGTCATCCCTGTCAACCGAAATCCCTTTCCCTAAGTCTCAGAGAAAACTCGAGGCGGAGAGATACAAGCTGCTTGACATCCTCCCGGCAAAATGGTTCATATCTGACACCGACCCATGGTTGATGCGTTCGTAAACGGTCATGACCTGGGCGCAGGCCACCCCCGCCGATGAATGCGCCGAAGGCGCACAAGAATGTGCGGGCGGACTTCAGGGAAGCCATGCGGATTCAGTTTTAAGGTTCTGTAGGGAACGGGTTCTCCTTCGACTTGCTCAGGACCCTGAGGTTCTCGAAGGGCATCCCGTTCCATGGATCGGCACGGAGGCCGATCCCTACAGGGCCATTCGTCCGGCCGGTGCATTTTCACGGTAAAAAGTCGGCTGTCGCCTTTCCGTTCATGGTTCGATATCCTTCGATACCTCAGGACAGGCGCTACCACGAACGGAAAATCATATACTTACGGTTGCTACGAATCGTTCGCCCTGATGTATAGAAGGGCGAACGGGACTTTTTACGATTTCATCATGGTTGATCGCCGCTCAATTCAGAGTCGGTTAACCTCCTGCAGAAGGGAGCTATGAGGCTTGAACGATATCCTTTTCAAAAACGCGACCGTTGTTGACGGCACGGGAGGAGCGCCTTACGAGGCCGACATCCTGGTCGAGGGGCCGACCATCCGACAGGTGGGCAGATTGGGTGGAGCAAGGGCGGAAAGGACCATCGACGCCCGAGGTTTCGTGCTCTGCCCCGGATTCATCGACATGCATTGCCACGCGGATTTTTCGCTCCCGATCGTGCCTTCGGCCGACAGCCTGGTCCATCAGGGGATCACCACGGCTGTGATAGGTCAGTGCGGTTTGTCTCCCGCCCCCCTGCCTCAATCGTCCAGGGAAGAAGTCATCGTAGGGTTGAGCGCCATTCTCTCGGAACTCGAGGGCGAGATTCCCTGGTCTGAATGGTCGTCCTTCGGGGATTATCTGGGTTTCTTGAGACACCAGGGCATTTCCATCAACGTGGTTCCTCTGGCGGGGCAGGGCACGATCCGGGCGGGCGTCATGGGCTTCGGAGCAGGCCGGCCCGTTCCCGAACAAATGGAGCGCATGCAGCGTGAAGCCGTCAAGGCCTTCCATGAAGGGGCGTGGGGGTTGAGCACCGGGCTCATTTATCCGCCGGGCTCCTACGCCTCGACGGATGAGCTGATCGAGTTGACCCGGGTGGTGGCCGGACAAGGCGGCCTCTATTTCAGCCACATTCGCGGCGAGTCCGAGACCCTTCTCGACGCGGTGGCCGAAGCCATCCGGATCGGGCGAGAGACCGGAGCGCCTGTGCAGCTCAGTCATTTCAAGGCAGCAGGCCGGCCGAATTGGGAAAAATCCAAAGAGGCCCTTGCGCTCATCGATGAAGCCCGGCAGAAGGGGATGGATGTCGGGGTCGACATGTACCCGTACACAGCCGGAAGCACCACCCTGGCCGCCTTTCTCCCCGAGTGGGCTCAAGAGGGGGGCAAGGAGGCCGTCATGGGAAGGCTATCCGACCCGGCTCTTCGGGAAAGGATGTCAAAGGACATGATCAAGGGAGGGTTTGCCAAGAGCGTGGAGTGGGACACGGTGCTGATTACAGGGTCTCCGGCAAAGCCGGCCTATCAGGGTCTCTTTGTATCAAAACTGGCGGAGCAGGCGGGCAAGACGCCCCACGATTGGATTTTCGATGCTCTTTTGGAAACAGATCTTCAGGTCCACATGGCTGTTTTCGCCATGTCGGAAGACAACCGCAGGGAAGAGATCCGGTATCCTTCGATGACCTTCGGCACGGACGGCATGGGCTTCACGGCAAAGGGCTCCGGGCCGAAGAGTCTCACGCACCCGCGCAGCTACGGAGCCTTCCCGCGGGTTCTGGCCCATTACGTGCGGGAGAAAAGCGTTCTGTCCTTTGAAGAGGCGATCTACAAAATGACGGCGCTGGCGGCGAAGCGGTTGAATCTCAGGGATCGCGGTTTGATCAGGTCCGGTATGGCAGCGGACCTCGTCGTTCTCGATCCCGGGAAAGTCCGGGACAAGGCGACCTTCGAAAATCCTCATCAGTATGCGGAAGGGATCCTGGAAGTCGTCGTCCAAGGGGAATTCGTCATCCACGAGGGGACGCACACCGGGTCCAGGCCCGGCCAGGTCCTGGCTCGCAAGTAAGACCCGGACGGAATTCCCGGGAGGTAAAATTGGTCTGGTTCGTGATCATCCCCTCGGTTCTTTTCTTGATTGCCGGCTCGGCCCTGGCCTATGTCTTCGGCGCGGCCGCTGTCCTTTCCTTCGTCGCCGTGGGCAAGAGTCAGTTTGTCGCCATTTTGCCGCAGCGAATCTTCAGCCAGCTTGACGTCTTCGCCCTCATGGCCATGGTCCTCTTCATGCTCGTGGGGGAAATCATGAGCCGCATGGGGGTCACGAAGTATCTCATAGACTTCTCCATGTGCCTCGTAGGGCGGTTCAAGGGTGGGCTCGGCCACGTCAACATCATGACGAGCGTTTTCTTTGCCGGCGTGTCCGGTTCTGCGGTGGCCGATGCTGCGGCCCTGAGCAATGCCCTGGTCCCGGCCATGCGCGAGCAGGGCTACAGCAATCGCTATGCCGGTGCGGTAACTGCCGCCTCTTCCATCATCGGCCCCATTATTCCCCCGAGCATCATCCTCATCTTCTATGGTGCGTTGATGCAGGCTTCCATCGGCGGGCTTTTCGCAGCAGGGGTGATTCCAGGCCTGATCCTGGCCGCGTCGCTCATGGGGACCAACGCCGTGCTCGCCCACCGGCACCATCATCCCGGGGGAGGAAAAGAAGACGTGCCCCCTGTTTTCAGCACCTTGCGCCGCGCCCTGCCCGCCCTGATGCTGCCCCTCATTATCCTCGGGGGCATCGTGCTCGGTGTGGTCACACCCACGGAAGCCGCGGGCGTGGCTGTGGTGGCCGCTCTCGCCGCGGGTGCCTATTATGGCGGGCTTTCTATGAAGAGCCTTTACACGAGCATGGAACGGACCGTGGTACTCACCGGGAGCATCTTTCTGGTCATCGCGGCGGCCTCCTGCGTGGGCTACGTGGGATCCCTTCAACAGTGGCCCCAGCAAATCGCGACGCTGGCCAATGAGTCCGGGCTGACCGGGGTCAAGTTTCTCCTCCTGGTGAACCTGATCTTTCTGGCAGCTGGCATGGTGATGGATATTCCCATGGCGCTTGCCCTGCTGGTGCCGCTCTTCGGTCCGGCCTGCCTGGCCCAGGGGGTCGACCCCATTCATCTGGGCATCGTGCTGTGTCTGAATCTCACCATGGGGCTGGTCACACCTCCCCTTGGAGCCTGCCTGATCGTCGTTTCGGCGGTGACGGGCGAGAATTACTGGTCCCTTGCAAAAGCAACGCTGCCCTTTATTTGGGTTGAAATCCTGGTGCTTCTTTTCATCATCCTGGTGCCTGAGGTGTCGCTTTACTTACCGAAGTTACTGAATCTGAGTTAACTTGAAAGGAGGGAAACGATCATGAAAAAAAGGAAAATGAGCGTCTGGTGGGTGGTGTCTTTTGTCCTGGTGTTCGCTGCCTTTTGCGGTGCAGAGGCCGGAGAGATCAAGATTGCCCTGGACTGCCCGCCCGATTTGGACAAATGCGGGACCTATGTCTTTTCAAAGGCCTTTTCCGATCATTTGATCGCGAGCGGCCTCACCGTAAAACTTTACCCGGACCAGGCTCTGGGGAACGAAGACGAGAAACTGGACCAGGTGAGCCAGGGCCTGCTGGAAGTCTCCAACTCCTACCTGGGCAAAGCCGGGCAATTGGACCCCACGATCTTCGGGTTCAACCTCTACTACCTGTTCGATTCCCTGGCCCACGCGGACAAGATCATCGCCAACACGGACGTGATGGACAGAATCAATGCGGGACTGACGAAGAAAGGAGTCCGGCTCCTGGCCCTTGCTTCGGTGGGATCCTTCAGCGGTATTGCAAACTCCAAGAGGCCGATCAAGACGCCGGCGGACATGAAGGGCTTACGGATGCGGGCCATGGACAAAGTCCAGGCGGAATACCTTTCGGCCTGGGGGGCCTCCACCGTGGTTGTCCCATGGGCCGAGATCTACAATGCTCTCCAGACCGGTGTGGCGGACGGCTATCTCAACCCGGCTATTGTTCCGGTTATGTTCAAACACACGGAGCTGCTCAAGTATTACTCCGACGTCAAGGTCGGTGTGCCTTTCCGGGTCATCATCTGCTCCGAGCAATGGTACAAGGGCTTGAGTGACAAAGAGCGCAAGATCGTGGATGAAGCCACGGTGAAGGGGGTTGCCGCCAACCGGGCCTGGCAGACCCGCATGGAGAAAAACGACCTCGACACCCTGAAGGCTGCGGGCGTTCAAGTGTATGAGAGCACGGCCGGGGAGAGAGCGCAGTTCGCAAACCTCGCAAAGCCTCTCTATGCCAAGGTGACATCCCCTGAGATCGCCGAGATGTTCATCAAGGCGGCGGAGAAGAACCGCTGACACAAAGCCATGGTGAAAAAGGGGATTCTGATATTCAGTGACTGGCTGGACCGGTTCTGCCGGGGCACGGCTGTGGGCTTTTTTTCGGTCATGCTCATCCTGGTCGTTTTCCAGGTCGTCGCCCGTTATATTTTCAAGTCCGTACCCGTATGGACGGAAGAGGCGGCCCGCTACTGCATGGTCTGGGGCGGCCTCCTTGGCGCCACCGCGGCCTTCAAGGCCGAATCGGATCCTCGCCTCATCCACCCGCCCAAAACCGGCTCTCGATTGAAAATTGCGGCCGCGGCCTGGATACGGGCGATCGGTGTCGTGGTGTTCCTCGGGCCTGTGCTCTACCACAGCGACAGGTTCCTGATGCGCACCTGGCACAGGACGAGCGAGGCCATCGGCATTCCCACCATGTGGGTCACGCTGGCCGTGCCCGCAGCCGTGGTGATTATCCTCTTTCACCTTGTCGCAAAACTGCTTGAATCATTTCCACCACCCGGCCCGTTCTCACGTCAACCAGGCCGTCTTCGGAAAGGCGCAGAAACGGGATCGCGGCAGTCGTGAGCGTGGCAAGGGTGAGGGCTGCATCGGAGTACCGAAACCCCAGCGCTTCCGCTTTGTCCTGAAGGGTGTTCAACCTGCGGGCAAGGTCTTCGAGTTTCAGGTCCGAAAGGAGACCTCCTATGGGAAGGGGAAGCTCGGCGTGCACTTCGCCCCGGGCGCAGACCACGATGCCCCCTCCCATTTCATGGATGCGGTTCACGGCCGCGGCCATGTCGGCCTCGTTGGTTCCCACCACGACGACGGAAAAGGTTTCCCAAGCCCCGCTCGTGGCCATGGCCCCTGCCTTCAAGCCGTGTCCCCTGATCAGGCCGGTGAACACGCGGCCTTCACAGGAAATGACAGAGGCTTTCAGAAGGTCCCGGCCGGGATCGGCACGAAGCTCTCCCCCGTGCACCGGCAGTTCGAGAATCGCTTCCTTGGTCACCAGCTCGGTCACCTGGTCGATCACCCTGACCCTTGCCGAACCCTGTCGGTCGACCTTGACGGCAAAGTCATGGGGATTGAAAAGCCTTCTTTCAAGTCCGCCGGCTTTGAGGGAAGCCTCTCTCGGCTCGACCGTCAGGTTGCCGTCCTGTGCGATGATCCGGCCGTTGCTCACGACGCACTGCGCCTTGATGGTGCGAAGATCAGGGATGAGGACCATGTCCGCATACTTTGCAGGGGCTATTCCTCCGAGCAACCCGGCCAGCCCGAAATGCTCGGCCACGTTCAGCGTCGCCATTTGAATGGCGACAAGGGGGTCGAAGCCCGCATCGACAGCACGCTGGACCACGTGTTCCAGATAGCCGTTTGCCTCCAGATCCCTTGGGTCTACCCCGTCCGTCGACAGGACGGCTCGCCTCAGGTCGAGTCCGAGATCCCTGATTTTCGCGATGGCATCGAGCTCCTTCCTGATGCTGCCCTCGCGGATCATGACCCAGACACCCAGCCTGAGTTTTTCAACGACCTCGTCGGCGCTGACCGATTCATGGCACGAGGAGACGCCGTAATCCAGGTAGGCCGACAGTCGCGGGCCGCGGCAGCCCGCCGCGTGCCCTTCCGCGGTTTTGCCCAGCCTGAGTGCCTCTTCCGAGAGGGCAGGATAGTGGGTCCGGGCTTGCAGGACCTCCTGCCAGAAGCCTTCGCCCACGCCCAGCACGTCGTCTCTTTTGAGAAGGTGTTTCAACTGCTCCAGGGTCGGGGCCCTCTTGGCTGCGTCCTTGCTGAAGGTGACGGATGGGGGGACGGTGAAAAAAACCTTGATGGGGTGGTTACCGAAGGTCTCGATACAATCCACCAAACCGGCATAGCCCAGGGGAAAAGCGAGCTCCATGGTCTCCGTGATGATGGTGGTCGTGCCGCCTCGCATGGCATAGCGGAGAAACTCCCGGGGGGATGCATAGTAAAGAGCGTGGGTGTGGCCGTCTATCAAGCCCGGGATGAGAACCTTTCCTTTCGCGTCTATCACCCTGGTGCCCGGCCCGATAGTATGGCCGGCATCAGGTCCCACATAGGCGATCCATTCGCCTTTGACGGCCACGCAGTAGCCTTTAAGGAGTTCCCTGGTGTAAACATCGGCGAGATCGGCATCCCTGATGACCAGGTCGGCTTGTTCCTCACCCAGGGCAACGGAAGCGAGAGCCCTCATCTCTTCAGAACTGAGCGAATGCATGATTTCTTCCTCACCGCGACATGAAATCTGCCAGGGCAGATTTCATAAGACGCCCCTGCGGGGCTGATGGCAATTCTGTTCAGGGTTCGATACCTCAGCACGAAAGGAAAATCAAACATTATATAAAAAAGGCCTTTTCTGCGGTCCCCAGCGATCTCCTTGTACAGGGCTCCTTCGCCAACGGGGAATGAACACAGGAGATCCCGGTCACGGGTAAGGAGGATTGGTCGACGGATGTTCTTGACAATATGTAGCGGATTTACAATCTTGATGGTCTCGTTCCTCGAGGAAAGCTGAGAGTCATGCAAAACAAATGGAAAATCCTGATCACCGTCGCCGTGACAACCATGATGGCGACCATGGATGCAAGCATCATCAACATAGCCTTCCCCGTGCTCGCCCGTGTTTTCGAGGCGGACGTCTCGGTGGTCATGTGGGTGACCGTTCTCTTTATTTTGGTCAGCACGAGTTCGATGCTGATCATCGGGAAAATCGGCGACATGGTCGGGCGTAAAAGAATCTTCCTGGCCGGCATCGGTGTTTTTACCCTGGGGCTGTTGGCGTGCGCCCTTGCCGGGAGCATCGGGCAGTTGATTTTCTTCCGAGCTCTTCAAGGCGTAGGCGCCGCCATGACCATCTCTTGCGGGGCGGCCATCGTCACGGAAGCTTTTCCTCCCCACGAAGTAGGCAAAGGACTCGGTTCCCTGGGTGTTTTCGTGTCGCTGGGCTTCATTGCAGGACCTATTGTCGGCGGGCTCCTGCTGGACTTCCTGGACTGGCGCTCCATTTTTTATGTTCGGATCCCCCTGGGTATCGCCGCTTTTCTGATGGCCGTCGTCTTTCTTGAAAAAGATCAGGCCTGGCACGGGCGGAGCCGTCTCGATATCCTGGGGACGATCACGTCATCGGCAGGGATATTCTTGTTTGTCTTCGGCATCAGCGGGATGAGAGATCATGGGGCCGCGTCCTTCCGTGTGCTGCCTGTCGCGGGACTGGGCTTGGTTTTGATCGCGGCCTTTGTCTTCCTTGAACGGCGGGCTCAGAATCCCATCGTTGATCCTGGGCTGTTCAAGGACAAGGTCTTCAGCAGCGCCATAGGAGGACTGTTCCTTCACTTTGTGGCAGCCCCTCCCTACATGCTGGTCATTCCCTTTTACCTGATGCTGTCGCTTCATATGCGGGCTTCGGAGGCGGGCATGCTGATGGCCGCGACCTCCGTGACGACCATGGTCTTCGGACCGGTGAGCGGGTGGCTCTCGGACCGGTTCGGCCGCGTTTGGTTCGCCGCCATCGGGGCTGCTGCGGCCACCCTGTCCTTCCTCTTCATGCTCGGATTCGACCTGCAGAGCACGGTGGGATCTATCGCACCCGTTTTTGTCCTGCTGGGGGTCGGTGCCGGGACTTTTCAGCCCGCGAACAACAGTATCATCATGGGCGCGGTGGGCAGGGAACAGCTCGGTACAGCGTCGGCCCTCATCGCCACGCAAAGGCAGGTGGGGATTGCCGTCGGAATGGCCCTGACCGGAACCCTCTATTCCGCATGGAACGACGGGCACCGGGAGGAGCTTCTCAGCCAAGGGGTGGACGGAATCTACGCCTCCAAGGCGGCCATCCCCATGGCCCTTCACGATGTGGCGCTCATCTCGGTTTTCATCAACGTTCTCGTGGTCGTTCTTTGCCTCCTTCCCCTGTGGAAAAAGGGAAAAAAGTTGCTCCAAACGTGATTTCACACGTTTAATAAAGAGTCGGGATGTCGCTTCCGGCGCAGGGAGGTTCTTCGTGGGATCCCTCAGAATCTTCTCCCTTCAATTCTTATTGGCTCAGGAGCTTTCTTTCCGGTTCTCGAGGGCGGCCACGGCCTTTCGCACCGCACTGTTCCAGCAGCCCCGGGCCTGCATGTTCACCTCTTTTTGCGCCCTCTCCCTGAACAGGAGGCCGTACAACTCCCATCCCTCACGATTCCCGGGATCTCCCTTCACCACCCACTCGGCCAGCCGGCAGGCCAGCTTCAGGTCACCCTTTGCGTGGATCCCCCTCGCACGGCCGATCACCGGTCCGGCTCCCCCGGCCAGCCCAAGGACTTCCCTGGCCTCCTCGGCATAGTCGGGGCGAAAGAGTTCAGCGGGGTTCCCCGTGTAGTATCCGGCGTAGCGTTTGAAAATGCCCTGGGCGATGAACAACGGATGACCGTAGATGGGGGGAAGCCACTTGGAGTTCATGAGGTCGTCCGGCAGTTTGAGCGAGGATAGGGTTTCCTCCAGGATCATGCCCTTGTTAAGGCAGCGGACCACGTGATCCTGGATTTGATGGAGATAGCGGGCTGCTGTTAGGAGACATCGCTCGATCTCCGCCCTGCCGTGGATGACGGGGCCGTGACCCGGGCAGAGAACCTCTGCGCCCAGGGCCGCCATTTCCTCGAGGGCCAGGGCGTTTTCCAGGGCGAATCGCTGCATCTTGAAGGGGTTTCCTACGTTCGGTGCGGTCCATTGGAAAAGGTCTCCGCAGCAAAGCACCTTTCGCCCCGGACAGTAAGCCCAAATGGAATCCTCGGTGTGGCCGGAGGCGAAAACCAAGAGAAACCGCTCGCCCCCGACATCGATCTGAAGCCGGTCTTCGAACTCCGTGTCCGGGTAGACGAAGAGGTCGGCCTGATCGAAATCCACCTGGAACTGCCGCTTGTCGGTGCCCACCCTGTGGCCTTCCAGAAGCTTGTTCTTGTTGATCCGTGCCCTCAGGTTGCGGTGACCGATCACCCGGGGCCTTGGGAAGCCCTGCTTAAGGTTATCCTGCACATAGTGATACACGCCCATGCAGTGATCCACGTGGCCGTGGGTGATGGCAATTGTATCGACCGGCTTATCCGTGATGTCCCGCATCTGAACAATCACCTCGGGAGCCTTGAAACCGATGTTCCCGTCCACTTGCATCAGAGCAGCGCCGCAGATGAAGGTGATCGAATTGGCCAGGCTGTAGAATTGCCAGACTCCGGGTGCGACTTCCTCCGGCGGACCGATGTAGAAATAAGCGGCCTCTTCCCTGGACAGACCTTTGTGATCGCCGTACTGAAGGTCTATCTTCGAGAGATGTTCCTTGAGTTGATCCACGATGCGCATCGCCTAATATTTAACCTCCTTGTTTACTTGAATTCCTTTGACCCTTGAACGCGTTCCCATGGCTGAGCCCATCGAATCATCCATCGGGGACGATTTATTCCCTCCTATACCCCATCTCCACCGCGCATCCTGGACCGTTTTCCGAAAATCGCGGGGGAAAGGAGGAGGAAAAAGGAAATGACCACCAGTGCGGCTGAAATCGGGTGGGACACGAAAATCAGGGGGCTTCCGCCCGACAAAATCAGGGCCTGCCGCAGGGACTCCTCGAACATGGGGCCCAGCACCAAAGCCAGGATAAGCGGCGCAGCGGGGTAATCGTATTTGTTCATGAGATAGCCGAGAATCCCGGAGGCGACCATGATCACCATGTCTACCACGCTGTTGTTCAGGGAATAGGCGCCGATTAAACACACCATCATGATGAGCGGGGCCAGAAGGTAATAGGGAATTTTCAGGATCCTCACCCACAACCCGATGAGGGGCAGGTTGAGGCCTACCAGCATGGCGTTGCCCAGGTACATGCTGCCGATCACTCCCCAGAACAATTCCGGATGCTCACTCATGATGAGGGGGCCGGGGGTGACCCCGTGAATCATGAGGGCCCCGGCGAGGACGGCCAGACCGGGAGTGCATGGAAGCCCCAGAGTCAAGAGGGGAATAAAAGAGGCCTGCGCACCCGCATTGTTGGCGGTCTCCGGTCCTGCCACGGCCGCGATTTCTCCCTGGCCGAATTTTTCCGGATGCTTTGAAATCCTGCGTTCCATGGCGTAAGAGAAAAAAGAAGGCAGGACTCCGCCGGCACCCGGGAGAAGGCCGACAACAAAGCCCAGGAGGGACCCCCTTGCAATGGGTCCTGAAGAGTCCTTCCAGTCCCGCCTGGTTGGAAGAAGCTCGTTCGTTTTTGCCTCGAAGATCTCGACGTTCCTTGAGGGCTTTTCAAGATTCGTCAAGATCTCCGCCAGGCCGAATAAACCCATGACAACCGGGATCAGGCCGATCCCGTCATAGAGCTCCAGGACCCCGAACGTGTAGCGCTGCGAGGCTGTGATCAGGTCCGTCCCGATGAAGCTCAACAGCAATCCGAAGGCCGCCATCATCAGGGACCGGGTTGCAGATCTCCCGGAGAGGTAGGTCACCATGGTGAGGCCGAAGAAGATGAGGGCCGCCTTCTCAGGATAGCCGAACTTCAATGCAGCATTGGCCAGGGGCGGAGCCATCAGCATGGTGAGAAAGATGGCCAGGGTGCCGCCGATGAAAGAACCGATCGCCGCGATTCCCAGAGCCGGCCCGGCCCTCCCTTTCTTGGCCATCTGGTAGCCGTCCAGGCAGGTCACCACAGAGGCGGCTTCACCCGGGATGTTGACCAGGATGGATGTTGTCGATCCGCCGTACTGGGCTCCATAGTAAATTCCTGCGAGCATGATGAGGGACTGGATGGCGCTCAGATTGAAGGTGATCGGCAAGAGGAGCGCGATGGTGGTGGCCGGTCCCAGTCCGGGCAGGACACCGACGAGGGTCCCGCAGAGAACCCCCACGAAGCACAGAAGCACATTCATGGGATCCAGGGCAATGCCGAAGGCCAGGTGAAGATGGTGCAGCAGGTCCATGTTCGCTCTCTCCTCAACCACCCAGCATGCCGAGAGGCAGCGGCACCCTCAGCACCACCCTGAAAAGGATGAAAAAAAACGCGGTGAACGAAAAGGAGGCCAGCACCACAAGGGGCCATTTTCGAAAATCGAGGGCTATGACGACCGTCAGGAAAAAAAGGGACGTCAAGGCAAAGCCGAGCCGTTCCAGGGCGAGCAGGTAAAACAGGAGGGCGCCCAGGACGACAAGGATTCTTTTTGCCTTCTCTTTGACCGGCAGATCCCCAGGAGCCTGACGGGGCGCAGAACGAGGTCCTTTCTTGGTGACGGATAGAATCAGGTTGAGGATGGAGAGCGCAAGAAGGCTGAGGCCGGTCAAGAAAGGCAAAAACCCTGCACCGGGAACCCCGGCGCCGCCGAAGCCGTAGCCTAGGCTGCCGGCGCAGAAAACCACACCGACCCCTGCCCAAAAGAGGCTGCTCACCAAATCACGGTGCACCATGGTCTCCCCCATGCTCGATGCCGCAGAGCCTTTCAAGAAGCCAAAATGCCGGCTTAATCCTTCAAAAATGCGAGCAGGTCGACCATGGTCTTATGAAAGTCCTGCATGTTTTTTTCCATTTCCTTTCCTCCCTGGTACGCTGCCGGGATCTCCAGCTTTTTTTCCAGGAGGTCGATGTACCTTGGGTCCTTCGCCGCCTTGGCGGTCGCATCGGACAGCACTTTTACGGCAGCTTCCGGAACGCCCTTGGGTGTGGCCACGATGAAATTGTTTTCAAAAATCGAGTCATATCCAAACTCCTTGAGCGTAGGCACGTCGGGGGATGCCAGGAGCCTTTGCTTCCCGGAGCCTGCCAGGACGATCATCTTGCCGGCCTTGCAGTAGGTGTTGTGGATTCCGCCACTGAACCCGAAATCAACGTGTTTCCCGAGGATAGCCGTCATGACTTCCGCTCCTCCTTTGGTGGGAATCGCGCGCCACTGGACGCCCTCTTTCTTGGCGATGAATTCCAGGATTTTCGTGCCTATGGGATCCATGGAGGCAAAAGCGAGGCCCGGATTCTTCTTGGAGTATTCCACCAGTTCCTTGAAATTCTTCCAGGGTCTGTCAGGGATGGACACAATCGCTTCCTGGAACCGGCCGGTCGATGCAAGATATTGGTAATCCTGCACGGTGTAGCTCACACTTTGAATCAGAGGGGTGAAGGCTATTGAACTGGCTGTCGTCGCACCGATCGTGTATCCGTCTTTGTTTGCGTTCTTCAGGGCCGTGAGGGCGAGGGCGCCTCCGGCCCCTTCCTTGTTGACGACCACGACGGGTCGACCCAGGTTCTCTTCCATCCTCTGGGCCAAAGCCCGGGCAATCGTGTCCACCAGACCGCCTGCTTTATAGGCCACCAGCATTTCAACCGACTTTGCAGGAAATGCATCCGCCCCGAAAGCCGTAGACGGCGCGATGAGACAGAACAGCACAACCATGGTCCATGCAATCCTAGTTCTTACACAATTCCTTTTCATCATCCCCTCCTATCAATTTAGATGTTGTTGGCTTCGTGAAAAGTCCCAGGCCGTCATTGCGAGGCGCGAAGCGCCGTGGCAATCTCCTTGATATGCGCCTAATTGCGAGATTGCTTCGCTTCGCTCGCAATGACAGGTGGGGTGCCCTTCGAGTTCTTGCGCACACGTTGACTGTTGAACAAACCTATGATTCATCCGCCTCGATGCCAGCGAGACGGTACGCTCCCTGGGGATGGGATGTTGTGCCTGACATCCCCCTTCGAGAAATCTCGGTGAAATACACCTCATCCCACTCCACGTTGGCCAGATTCACCTCGGTTCCGAACTGCTTGACCATCCAAAAGAGCACCTTTGTCTTGTACGCCTTCGTGATGTCGGGAAGCACCACGACCGGGAGTTCGAACATGACCTTTTCCATCGGGAAGCTCGCGGCCAGAGCCTCCACCACATCGGCCCTGATCCCGCCGTGGAAGAGCTCGTGGGCCTCGATGAGCACCAGAGAGGCTCCCGCATCCAGACAGTTCTCGATGTCGGCGATCATCTCATCGCCCGTCATGGTCCCTTCCTTCCGCCCTACTTCACCCATGACTTTCAGGCCGTATTGGTTCGTCGCCGTGCGGATGATTTTCTTCTTTGTTGCCGGGTCGATCCGCAACAGGTTGTCCGAAACCTCGATGCCCGAGAAGCCTGCGCCCCTGGCCTCATCCAGGAACCGTTCGTAATTGCCCTGGGCAATGGCCAGTTCAGTGAACAACCCGCCCGGGAAAGTCATGATGCCCTGCTTCTCATAGGCGGCGATCTTCTGCTTCAGGTAACTTTTTTCCATGACGCGAGGGATTCCGGCGGCAATCTTGGCTTCGTCCACATATGTACCGTGGGACTGCAGGCAGTCCTTTTGAAAGCCCAGCGGAAGCCCCCAGTCGATCATCATGGTGAGCCCTTTTTGCCTGGGCTTCGACGCCCTTTCGGGGACAGGGATTGCGGAGAATGCACATTCGCAAGTTAAGTTCATTATTTCTCCTTTGGATCTCTCAGGTTTGTGATTTTCCTGTCCGGCCGCTCAACCCCCATGTTCGATTGAGTGCCTCGCAGGCCTTGCCGTCGATCCTCTTGCCGCAAAGTTCCGGGCCGTCGTGAAAATAGCGGTGGGCGCGGAACAGCATGGAGCATTTCACCCCCCGGAAGGGGAGCACAAAGGGGCTGATCCACTCCCAGCACACGTCGCAATCCGGCGTGACTTCGAAAACCCTGCCGCTCTGCCCCTCGCAGATCAGGGTATTTCCGTTGCGCAGCCGCTCGGCACCGGCAATGTGGCCGCTGAAGAGGCTGAAGACGTGCTCCGGGTAGTACTGCCACACGATCTTGTCCGTGGTCATGTCAACCTCGATGACCCTGGAGCGGGGCACAATGGGGTGGTGGGGGCCGTTGTCGAAGACCATCATGCGGCTTTCCGATGTGAAGGTCGCATCGTGCTGGTGGCTGATCTTGCCCCCTCCCCATTTCCAGAGGACCTTTCCCTCAGGCCAGGAGATGCGCACCACCGTGCTCAGCTCGCGAAAACTGATGAGGACGTCTCCCGTAGGTCCGTGTTCGATGGAGTTGGCGTGGCTCCACTCGTGGCGGAACTCCTTGGTGCATACGACGTCGGTTCCCGGGTCCAGGTGCTCCCACGCGTGCCAGACATTCACGGGTTCCCCCTGGGGATTGATCTCCATGACGGCATCCCCCAGGAACCCGCTCAGGTCACGGGGACGTCCACCCACGCCGAGGCCTTTCATGATAAAACGGAAGTGCTCCTCGTCACTTGTGAGTCGGTCGGCCATGTCCGGATCCATGAACCCCCGGACGCGGCCGGCAAGCTGCTCGGGCATCTGCTCCCAGACGATGACCAGGGTGTTGCCGTTCGGCAGGCGGCACATGTCATGATGAAAGGCGGAGTGCTCCCAACGCCAAACCTCGTTGCCGTCCCAGTCGAGTTCCACGAGGATGTCCGCCCGGCCTCCGGCCGTGGCAATGCCTGCGCCTGTCTGGTCCAGAGGCTGCCCCCGGACAAGAAGATTGCCTCCGGGAAGGAGATACCCGTATCCAGGCTGAAAGGCGCGCATCTGCCAGAAGTGGGCGATGCGACCCTCTTCGTCGAGGAGGTAGGTCGAATCCCCTCCGATGGGGGTGATCAAGGTGTAGCCACCGGAAAACTTCGAGTCCTTGTAGGTAAGCCCTGTGTGGCGGAAAAGCGACCAGCCCATTTCTACCCCCTTCTTGTTGCTGCTCTTCTCGTTTTTGTAGCGGTTGGGTCCTTTTTCCCTTTTGGTGTAGCCGTCCTTTTAGGAGCGGTCGATTGCGAGTCGAAGGCCGGGATGAACCCCATGAGTCGAGAAATATCCATGGCCGTGTTCTGGAGCTGTCGCGCAAAGTGATCCAGATCAGCCCCCAGGACCTTTTGGGGACTCCCTACCAGGCTGATGGACGCGATTACCTTTCTGTTTCTGCCGAAGATGGGGGCTGCAATGCTGGCGCGGCCGAGGATGACCCCCTGATCGTTGATCGCATATCCGCGCTTCCTCGTCTCATTCAGTTCCTTCACCAATTGATCCCTGCGCGTGATCGTGTACCGGGTGAAAGGAATCATGTCTGTTTTGTCGAGGTAGGCTTTCAGCTCTTCGGGGTCGAGATAGGCAAGAATGGCTCTTCCCAGGGAAGAACCGTAGGCCGCCACCCTCGGGCCCACCCGTCGGGCCAGGAAATCCACATCCCTGGGAATGATGTCGAGCGTCTGCAGGGTGGCGTCCTGGTCCCACACCGCCACCCTGCAGATCAGTCCGGTCTTCTCGGCAAGATCCCTGGCCGGCCGTTCCGCCTTCTGGTTCAGCTCATAGGTGTCCCCTGCGATGACCCCCAGGGCGAAGAGCTTGGGGCCCAGGGTGTACCTTCGGGTCTCGGGATCTTGATCCAGAAAGCCGATTTCTGCAAGGGTCCGAACCAGGCTGGACACGGTGGTTTTTGCCAATCCCAGGCTCCCGGCCATCTCCGTGATGCCCCACCGAGGCCTTTCAAGAGAGAAAAGCGACAGGATCTGGTTGACTCTATCAATGGATTGAATGGACATGGGCTTGCCTCCTAAAGGGCGTTGAGGGCCTCACAGGCAAGATCATATATACGACAATATAGGACATTGTACTTTAATATGGGTTTTTGTATGAAAATAGAACGTTCCTGTCAAGCTTTTTTTTGATGCCTGCCGGGTTTGACTGAACACCTCAGCCTGATGTATCGTGAAGCGTCAGGACGGAGCGAGAGGTGAAGCAGAATCCCTGCCGTGAAAAGTGGTTCGAAGGTCGACAAGGTCGTTGCCATGAACCGAAGGGCGGCGCAGGAATTCGAATATTGAAGGTTATGCCCATGGACATAGGAGCTATTGAAAATGATGCTGCAGGATGTGATGGACGTGGTTCAAGGCGGGGAAGGGAACGGCAACCGCATGATGGTCCGCCTGAGGTTTCCTTCGGGCCTGGAAATCGTGGGCCTTCCCACGAAGAATTTCTACGGCGGTGACTGGGATCTCGGTCCGACCTGGAATTATCTGGTCCTGGCGGATCGCCCTTTTCTTGTGGACACAGGCCGGACGGGCCAGGGGTACAGGCTTCTCGAAAAGCTGAAGACGTTCGGCGTCTCAGGCAAAGACCTTGCCTTCGTCCTGCTGACCCACGGCCACGAGGATCATGACGGCGGCTTGTCCGAGATTGTGCAGGCAACGGGGGTGAGGGTCAAAGCCCACGTGCTGTATGACCGTCTCATTCGCCCTTACCCCGGCGATGCGCCGCCTGGTGTGAACAGGGACTTCCCTGCCTCTTGCTGGCGCTGCCCCATGCCTGCGTCCTTTTCAGACAGCCATTGCCGCACCTATCACCGGGAACGCAGCCGGCTCGAGATCGAGACGGTCGGAGACGGTGAGACCTCGCTCATGAACGACCTGGTCTCGTATCACTTGCCGGGGCACAGCCCCGATGCCCTGGCGTTCTTGCTGGGCGAGGAGGCTCTTCTCGTGGGCGATACGATCCTTCCGGAGATCTCTCCCCATCCTACCAGGGTCAGCGATTATGGTCAGGTCGCCCGTGTGTTGGGCCCTCAATATCCCCGCGGCGAAGCCATCTACGGTCTAAGCGCCTACCTTCGTTCCCTCAAGAAACTCGAAAGAATGGGGAGCCGGATGAAGCGACTGATCGTGCTTCCCGGCCACAGGCTGTTCTACAACCATCAGTGGAATGAGGTGGTGCTGAGAAAAAGGGTGAGGGAATTGCTGGTGCATCATGTTGAGAGGTGTGGCCTCATTCTGGAGACACTGAAACAGGGGCCCAAGACCGCCGGAGAAGTGGCGGCCGTATGCTTTGAGGCCAATCTTTTGAAAGGAACGGGGATGGTCATGGCCCAAAACGAGATTCTCAGCCATTGCGAACTGCTCCAAAGCACCGGTGACGTGGTGTCGTGCAACGGGGCAAGATTGGAAGCTACGGGTACGTCGAACTTCGAGTCGGCCATCGAGGCCCTGGAGTCCGAGTGGTAGAAGAAAGCTAGGGGTCTCCTGATGCGGCAGATCTGATCTCTTGGCCTCCTTACTCAGATTGCGTGCCTCTGCGGCGAGAGCATCGTCACCTATGGATCGCAAGCTTCGATACAAAGAGCAATCGCTTAAGTCACTAATCAAGACGTGACCCCAGCGGTTCTATGGTCATTGCGAGCGACTAAAGGGAGCGAAGCAATCTCTGCATCAGACGCATTGTGAGATTGCCACGCTTGCGCGCCGTAGCGCTCCCGCCTGCCAAAGTCTTGTACGGCGGGCAGGTCAGCGCGCAGGCACGGCGCTTTGCGCCTCGCAATGACGGCCCGTATGCAAACTACTTTGTACTCCGGGTGGTAGGACCTTGAGCTATCAAGACGACGGGTGACGCCGGCGGTCAAAGCTTTCGTTCCAGGTTGATGGTCTTGGAGGGGCTGAACCGGTTCCCGCTGAAGAACCGGATGAGCCTGGAATCGTTCCAGTCGACCAGGGTGTTCACCCTTTCTACGCCCACTTTTTTCAAATGATCCACAAATTCGTTGATCAACTGCTTGCCGATCCCCCTGTGCTGGTGTGAGGGATCAACGCCGATGGTATCCAGCGTCGCTTCTTCCTGGAAAATCCCGTATTGACCCACATAGAGCTCCCCCATGACAAATCCCACCACCGCTCCGTCGGCTTCCTCCGCCACAAGGGAGATGGGCAAGTAATCCTTGGATTTGAAAAGCCGTTCAAACTTCATGTCATAGTACTCTCGCCGGGGAGCGTTGAGCACTTTGCCGTCGATCGCCACCACGGCGTCAAAATCCTCGGCCTTCATGAGCCTGATCTTAACGGCACTCTCGTTCATGGGACCTCCTTTCTCTTTGGGGTTATCTCTTGCGATCCAAAAAAAAGACGGCTTCGGAAACGCTCATGACAGGGATGTCACCCCCGCGCATGAATACGCCAGTCCGCAAGAATCCGAACTCCGTCGGAGAGGCGCACAAGAATGTAGGGTCGGCCACGCACCGCCGACGTAGCGGCTATGGCGCGCAGGAGGCCGTGCCGAGCAAGGGCAGGCGGGCTGTTCGAGGCCCTCACGGTCCCGAGGGAAATCAAGGGAGTCGCCTGCCCTGCGTACGGTATCGCAAAGCATCGCGGCGGTATTCTCGCGGCAAAAAGCCGAAGAACGCCCCGTCTGTCATTGCGAGCGCTTCGACAAGTCCTTCGACTTTGTTCAGGGCCATAAAAGTAATTTCGCAGATTGAACCAAAAACCGCTCGCCCTGAGGTATCGAAGGGCGCCGTTCGCCGTTCATGCTTCGATACCTCTGCATGAACGGCTGTCTTCTGTAAAGTGTGAAGTCATTTTTGCGCGGGCCTTAAGGTGCAAAGGAGCTCAAGTCATGAATGGAGCCCTGCCCAGGCCGGCGGTGTCTTGGGTTTGGGCTTCCGCCCGTAGAAGATATCGTCCATCACGCTGAAGATGCGCCGGGCATACCGGTTCCTCGAAACGAGCGACACGATGAGCCGGTGGGGAAAGGTCCTCGCGTGGGACCATGGGCACACCCTCATGCACACATTGCAGTCCGTTCCGATCTTGCCCCAGTAGTCGAAGCAGGTTTCGGCGTTCAGTTTCCAACGCAGGATGCCGTTCACTTCCGTCTGCTCCCCCATGGGAATGGACTGGGAAGGACAGCACACCGCGCACTTCTTGCAGATCCTGCAGAAGTCCGCCACCCCCAGGTCGACCGGTCGGTCGGGAATGAGCGGAAGGTTCGTGGTCACGGCGCCCAAACGGATCCTCGGCCCGAATTCCCTGGTCATCAGGTACCCCAGACGTCCCAGTTCCCCGAGACCGGCGTCCACGGCCAGGGGGACGAGAATGGCCTCGTAGTGGCGCAGATGGTTTGCGGTGGCCGGATAACCGAGGTTGGCGATGTAGGAGGCGAGCTGGACGCTGATGTAGGCGCCCTTCCCGTAGTTCCTCATGCTCTCGATGACCGTAGGGGTGTGGGGTGCGGCGCCGACAAGGGGGAAGTCCATTTCCGTGGCGAAGACGACTGCAAACCGGTGGTCGGCGGGGATTTCCTTTCCCCAATCCTCCCAGTTTTCGTGAAAGATCTCACCTCGCCTGGAATAGATCCAGAGGGGGTTGATCTCCGTAATGCCCACGAGATCGGCGCCCAGGTGCGAGGTAAAATCTTTGACTTTTTTCGTGGCCTCCTCCGGGCTGAGGGTGATCTTCTTGTCTTTCATAAACGGGTGGGGGAGAGGCTTGACCTGGTTTGGTGCCGATAGATGCAGGGGGATGGAGAGACAGGCCAGGGTGGCCGCCGCGTTCGGGCCTTCATCCGGCTTGTCGATAGAGCCCAACTGTCCCAGGGGCCCGCCCCGCTCCCTTCTTTTTACATCATACGCTTCCAGGTCGGGGTGTTCCTTGTAGAAAATGCCGTATTCCGTGGAGCCGGGACGGATGGAGCGGTTCCTGGCGAAAACGATCTCCCGCTCGTCCACCCGCTTGACCTCGCCGGCGATAGACCCCTTGGTGCCTTTCAGGGCCTTCAGATTGGCAGGGCTTCGCCTGGCCAGCAAAAGGAAGGCAGCGGCGGCCATCAAGATCGCCAGGGCGAGAAGGACGGCTCCGAGGGTCGACTGGAAGAAGCCGTTGCTTGCCAGGTAAAGAAAGAGGAAAAGGAGCAGAAGCATGCATGCAAGCTGCAACCCTGAAAAAAAGGAGGCTCTCTTCTCTTTTTCCCACAGGCAGGAGATGAAAAAAGATAAGGCGATGACGGCCTGGGCCGCGAGAACAAGGCCCGCGATGATGGTCAGGACTTCTTTCATGATTCCCTCGCTCGATCTGTCGTACTTGCTTCCGCATCAGCCACAGGCCGGATCAGCCGGGTCACTCGTTCGGCCACGACCGGGGATTCCATGTCCACCGTCGCACGCACGGCTCTGAGCCCCTGGACTCCGGGAAGTTCCTCCACCTCCAGGGATTCCATGTCTCCTTTGATGTAGCCTTTTGAGGCGAGAAACTCCATGTGCCGGCGAACCTCTCTTCCCTCGTGAGGCTGTGAATAGACTGCGGCGATCATGCCGGGCTGGGTGAGACGCTCGGACCGGCCTTTGACCATTGCCTTGTCCAGGCGGGATTTGATGATCTCATGGCGAACGTCATAGGCCCCGTCCACGTCGAAACGCTTTTCTTCGAAACGGAAACGGATGGAAAGCGTCGCATGGTTGACAAGGATCAGGTGGGCTGTATCCAGGGGGACCTTGAGTTCTTTTTTGAGCTGCGCGGTGATCCACGCAATGCCGCACGCCACCATCAACTGCCAGAGCCTGAAGTTTTCAAGGTACAGTTCACTGTAACTGCCGTCTGGAGTCAGGCTGGCGCCAACATATATCAGGTAGTCCACTCCGTCGGTCTGATGTTTCTCGAAATAATGGGGATACAGGGCCTGGGCTTCCGCCTCTTCACGGTCGAGGTAAAAAGAGATGCGCTGGTTGAGTTTGGAGACGCTCTCTTCGAATTCCTTCCTCCTGCGATAAACGGTCCCGAGCCGCTTGTCGATAAGCGCTTCATAGGCTTCAATGGGCCGGACCACGTCCGGGCCGAAGCTGCGCAGGTGGGGAAAAAGGGATTCCACGTCGGCCTTCATGAAATGGGCGATCGAGGATTCATCGGCAGGGCTTATTCCATTCCGGATTCGTTCGACTTCTCCGGCCAGCCTGTGCCCGAGTTCCTCAAGAACGGCGATCGGTTTTACCCTTCCGGCCGCTTCCAGGACGGCGAGAGCCAGATTCAAGTGTTCCTCGATGTCTTCCGCGACGGCCCGGTTCCGCGCAAAGGACGATCCCCGCACGTCCGAGACACCGTAGAGCGGATAGACATCCCTGAACACAATGGGGTCCATCTCGGAAGCCTGGCCCATGCTGAGGCGATCCAGGTGCTGAAAGGCCGATTTTCGAAAACGCCATTCCACCGAGGGATGGATGGCGGTGCACTTCTCCTTGATGATGTTCTGCACAGCGTGGTCGATCTCTTCCAGAGCCCTCTTGACGGCCATGGAAAAAATGGGGGCTATCTCCGCCAGGAGCATGATATCGATGGGTCCGAATTCGTCGGGGTGAGGAGATGCGATGTCCATGGTTCCGATGAGCTCTCCCTGGTAGGTCAGGGGTGCAATCATGAGGGATCTCAGGCCGCTCTTGATCATTTCTTCCTCGGCCCTGGTACGGCCACTCTCCTCGGATAGATCCCGGATGCGCAGGACCCTGTTTCCTTTCACCGCCTGTTCGTAAAGGCTTCCCTGGAATTCGGAAAGCGGGATGTGGCGTGATCCTGAGAACACGGAAGAGGATGAGAGCTCGCAGCCGAGGTTGATGAGCATGACCTGGTCTTCATGGATGGCAACCAGGCTGACCACGAGCTCAGGGCAACGGAAGAGGATGCGAATTCTCTGCTGAAGGCGCAGAAAGCCGGCCTGGGAGTAGATGGACTCCTGGTCGATCAGGTCTTTTCCGAGGGCGGAGAGCATCTCGGACTGGGTCACGTCAATGACGTTGAAAACGGCAAACCCGTGAATCTCGAAATTCTCGGGAGGGAGGATCTCGCGGAGGACGTCCGGGTCTGCAAGGTGTTCGAGAAGCCTGGCCCTTTCTTTTTCCGACAGCTTCTTGATCTCCCCCTTGTGATGGATTTCAAGGAACTGGAGATTCGGTTTTATCCTGAGGTGGAGATCCAGCCCTGTTTGGGGATCGGGGACCACCCGGACGATCGGATATTCGAACTTCTGGCCGATTCCGTAATATTTATCGAGGATAAGATAATAGGCCCGCAGGATCCTGCCCCGGAGGAACATTTCTTCACCCATGAGTGCGCTGCCTTTGATGCGACCCTGTTCATCAATCAGAAGTCGCCGGAAAGCTGCGGAGACATAAACAGGCACCAGGTTGAAAGGAATAAAGACGCCCAGGAGGTCGGTTTCCCATGAAGTGGGCGGGAGGACGAGGGAAACAAGCCCCTTGAGCAGTTCCTCATGACGGGCGATAAGCGAAAGATCCTCGATGGGACCGTAAAACTGGGGGACTTCGTCGATCATCCCCTTGAGCTTTTCAAGGTAGGAAATTCCCAGTTTCCCCCACGACGCCTTGTTTTGTTCACAATAGTCGATCAGGGGTTTGAAGCTCAGGACACAGCGGAAAGGATAATCCTCTGACTTAACCTGGTTCATCATGCGACCCTCTTTCGGCACTACCGAATTTCTCTCCCCCCTATCTTCCCCTCTCCATGTGCCCGTCCTCCCTGGCAGGGCTGCTGCGGAGGATGGATGAGGGGATAAAGAGGAGGGGATTTTGTTCTTGAGCGACTTTTCTATCCTATGGGAGAGTCTTCCGAAAATCCAGTGGAAAACTCGAATCCGCGCTCGACACCCCTTTGTCTTGAGAATTGACACGGAATCCTTGGCGACCTTCTAATCACTTCACGGACAGGAGTTCTTGCTCTCATCGTATCAAGGGAAAAAAAGGAAATCTCAGTGCGGTGTCTTAGTGGTCCCTTTAGCGTTTTGTCATTTCTCCCCCTGCGAAAACAGGGGGAGAAATCTTGCGATGCTCATGGATTATCAAGATCTTTCCCGGAGTTTATCCTGAGCCATTCGACCCTGCTCATGGCCCTGAGTGAAATCGAAGGGTCTGCCGAAGGAGTCGAGATGACAAACGATTCGTGAGACACTGCCACTCGCTCAATTCACGGAGGAGAAAAAAATGGAAAATGAGTGGTCTTACAAGAGCCTCGAGGTGGAGGTGGGACTTAAACCGGGCAGTAAGCACTTCCAGTGTAGGAAGAAATGGACCTCGACAAGATGGATAATAAGCTGAGCATGGACTGGCGTAGTGCCACCTGCCACTCCACCCCCCCCCGAGCGAGCCTCGCATTGCCCCTAACACCAGGCGTGTAAATTTTGGGGACAGCAACCGGGCCTCTATCGGATTGCTCCACTGACTTCATTTGGTAATCGTTACCCGCAGTTACTGCTCTGCCACGCAACCATTGGATCAGTAATCACTCGCTGTTGAGCGACCCCATATGCGCGGCGAGCCTCCTGCCATAAGGCCGGAAACCGATATGCGGCATGCAGGGTGATGCTCGCCCCTTTTCCCCTCAAAATGCCACCTCTCAGCAAATCTCGGGCTTGCTCCCCCTTACGTTCACAGCGGACCACACCAGCCTGGGAAGCCCTCGTCCACCCCAATCCTCCAGTCCTCAACATCCTGCGCCAGGCTTTCCCTTGACACACAACGCCAGATTCCCTTATATTCCGCCCCATCTGAAGCAAGTTCTTATCACCTTATCACCATTTGTTGACGAGTGCTTTCCAGTTGGGAGGGGGTATTTTTCGGTCGGGGCATGGGTTTTAGTTCCTTAATCGCAATCGCTTCATTTTACCTTGAAAGGCTGGCAGCCTGTACCTACCGTCTGCAGCGGCGCGGAGGCGGGCAACAGGGTTGCACGGATAATTTCAGCCACCATCCCAGGCTGGTCAACCTGGAGGTAGTGATTCGCACAGGGAATACGCCAGTAAGTGGCGGGAACAGCCCGCGCTTGGAGATAATTCGTCCAGACAAAGTCAGGCACAGCGGTTGGGGCAATTGCATCCAGTTCACCCCAGATCAGCGTGGTGGGGATGTCACTGCGCCCTAAGGATTCCAACCAGGTGACTTCGTTGGCCTTGCGCTCATCCAAGTATTGGATGATGGCGTGCTCGACTTTTGTCCCACCCTTATAATCAAAAATGGAAACCAGCGCCTCTACCTCGCTGGCGGGCAATGCCGGGGTATAGGTGGTATCCGCCATCCCGGCAGCCATCTCCGAACCACCCATCAACGCCGAAAGAACCGGCCCGGAGAGCGGGTTCTGGAGCAATTTCTGTCCGCTGGTCAACTGCGCCAGCGGCAAGTAGATGTTCCCGTTGGTAATGAAATGATGGCGGATGATGTACGGTTTGGCGGCATAAGCCTGGTAAATTTGCAACAAAGCCAATCCAACGCTGTCACCCTTATCGTGAGTCAAGAGTGAAAATTCTTTCAGCCCGGCCACTTCGCGGATATAGAAATCCAGCAGGCGGGCATCATCAAAGATGGAATAGTCATAACCATTCCTGGGTTTGTCGGAAAAACCATATCCTGGCGTATCCAGGGCGCAAACGTAAAATTCATCCTCTAGTCGTTGCGTCAGCCCGGCGAAGTCATAACTGCTGGTGGGATAACCGTGAATCAGCAGGATGGCCGGGTTATCCGGGTTTCCCTGACAGGTGTGGAAAATATTCAGCGATTCAAAAGACGCATTCTGTGGCAGGCTGGATTTCCAACGGAAGTATTCACCCGATTGGCACCAAGCCAGGGGAGCGAAGGGTAGATTTTCCTGCCCGGAATAGTATTCCTGGCAGGTTTGGGATTTGTCAGTGGGGCGATTGACCCTGAGTGTTATTCCAATGGTTAAGAACAGCAATATCGCGCCAATCCCCAGTAGCCAACGCTTGGGCTTAAGTTTCGTTTTCATCATTCTGCGCCCTTTCAAATTTGAATTTACAATCTTTTACAGTTCCACAAAACTCCTTTAACATCTTCACCTCAATCTGCAGAATAAAAAAGTCCTTTAATCAAGGAGGGTATGCCATGTCAAGAATGACTCGAAGAGCCTTCATCAGAAGCACTGCTTACCTGGCAGGGGGAGGAATGTGCGCGCTGTCCACCGGATCAAGCCTATTGCTCCCGGTGGAGAGTTGGGCATCGCATATCGCCTTCCAGGAGACGAGCTGTGGCGAAAACCATCCCCAACCGGACAAGACCCGACGATATCCATGCCCATTGTCTGCAGTACCAGGGCATCAAGTGTCTGAAATGCAAAAGCAGGTGTCCCGTTGACGCCATCAGCGAAGAAACCGCCCACGGCAAAGAAGCCTGCATGCAGCGGGTCGCGGCGTCCACAAAGTACTGCAACCGGCATTATCATATCTTCATTTACGGATGCGGGTTGTGCGCAACGAGGACACCCTGTGAATCTGGTATTCCGGAGGCGCTTCTAAAAAGTGTACCCGCTTGATCAAGGTGTAATTGGCAATATCGCATTGAGAGGGTCAATGTCGCGTTTTAAACTTTTATCCCAGATACAGGAGAAAAAATCGTGATGAAGAAAACGCTGATTATCATTGCTGTCGTTGTTGTCGCTTTGGGGCTTGCTGCATGGCTAGGCCTCCCCGCCGGGCTCACGGCTATGGGACTGCATCCCCAGTACAGCGGTCCGAAATTTCAACTCCCCGGCGGCAAGGCCCTGATCATCGCTACCAGCCACGATCGACTCGGGGAGAAGGGGGATAGGACGGGTGTTTTCGGCTCCGAAATGACGGCCCCCTATTATGAATTCGTCGCGGGTGGGATGAAGGTCGATCTGGCCAGCATTAAGGGCGGTCCGATCCCCATCGACCCCATGTCGTTTAAATGGTTCATTAAATCGGGGTATGACGACCGTTTTCTGAAGGATCCCGATTTTCAGCTAAAAACCGCACAATCTCTCAAGATCGACGATATTGATTTTACCGTCTACGACATCATCTATCTGGCCGGCGGATGGGGGGCTGCATATGATTTGGGGATCTCCGAGGTCCTGGGGCGCAAAATCACCGAGGCCTACGGGGCGGGCAAAGTCATCGGCGGTGTTTGCCATGGTCCTCTCGGTTTGCTTTTGGCCAAAGACGAAAAAGGTGCACCCCTCGTCAAAGGACGCCGTTTGACGGCGGTGACGGACAAACAGATCCGGGAACTGGGCATCTCCATGACGCCCCAGCATCCTGAGCGGGAACTGCGCGCGGCGGGAGCTGTTTTTGAAGGCAAAACCGCCTTTAGAGATATGTTCGCCAATCATTCCGCTGTCGACGGGCGCCTGGTGACAGGGCAGAACCAGAATGCCGGGGCCGAAGTGGCCAATAAAATGATGATGACGGCCAAGGGAGATCCAAGATGACAAATGATAATGCAAAACGCAATTCAGGCGCAACGGTCTTTCGCCTGCTGGCCGGATTGATCGGCCTGTTTTTTCTGGCCCTTGGAATTGGGTTTATGGCTTTTCCCGATACGTTTGCCACGGGCTTTTCCGTTCAGCCGGCTTATGTTCCCGGTCTCAACGCCATCCGGGGCAATTTCGGCGGCCTGTTTCTGGGGATGGGTCTTTTCTGCCTTGTCGGCGCCATGGCCGGCCGCTCCCGCTGGCTTATCGTTCCCGTCATTTTCGTCATTCTGATCATGGTCGGTCGCCTCATCAGCCTGGGCTTGGACGGCTTTTCGGAGGCCGGCACCCAGTCGCTGAAAATGGAGGCCCTCTTCGTGGTCGTTTTGGCGGGTGCGATCCTGGCTCTCAATCGCAGATCCAAAACAGGAGAAAAAGGGTTCACCCTGTCGGAGGTTTTGAATGCCAGGGTTCTGATCTGCGTCGTCTGCGTCGCCTTCATCCTTGCCGGCCTGCTCCTGGCGCGGAAGCAGATCGGCATGATCGTGGTGGACCGGGTTGCCACGCGGATCATGGCTGCCAATGCCGTTGCCGGTTTACCGGACGGCCTTCATGTTGTCCTTATCGGCACGGGCGCCCCCTTTGCCGATCCAAGAAGAGGAGGGCCGAGCACGGGCGTCATCGCCGGGAAGAATCTTTATCTTGTCGATGCGGGGCCCAGCAGTGAGAGAAAACTGGAGCTCATGAAGATAAGACCTGAGGACGTCAGGGCTGTTTTGCTGACGCATTTTCATTCCGATCATATCGGCGATCTAGGCGAGTTGATGCTGAAGCGCTGGGCCGGCGGCTCCATGAAAACGCCCCTCGATGTATTCGGCCCGGAAGGCGTCGAAACGGTTGTCAAAGGATTCAATCTGGCGTATTCCCTGGACACGCAGTACCGGATCGCGCACCACGGCCCGGAGGTGGTGCCGCCATCTGGCGCAGGCGGCATGGCCAGGACGTTTCAATTTCCGGCCGATAAGAAAGCCATAGTGATTATCGAAGCCGATGGGCTGAAGGTGACGGCCTTCGAGGTCGACCACACACCCGTAAAACCTGCTGTGGGGTATCGTTTCGATTACAAGGGCCGCTCCGTGGTGATCAGCGGCGATACGGTTCCCTGTCTGGCCCTGCTGGAACAGTCCCGGGGCGCCGACATATTGGTCCAGGAAGCGCTCCAGCCGGCGATGGTCGGCATATTGAAAACGACGGGACAAAAAATAAACCGCCCCAAGACGGCAGAGATCATGGGCGACATTTTAAACTATCACACATCGCCGGAGGATGCCGCCAAACTGGCGCGCGAGGCCGGGGTGAGACATTTGGTGCTCAGCCATCTCCTGCCGCCCCTGCCTGTGGCGGACCTCAAGCCGGTCTTTCTCGGGGACGCGAAAAAAGGTTTCTCCGGCCCTATTACCATTGCGGAAGACGGCATGCTGTTCAGCCTGCCGGAGGGCAACAAAAAGATCATCCAAAAATCGCTTTTTTAAAAAGGTATCAAAAAGGTATCAATGGGAGCAAAAACTGGGGACAGATTTCAAATCTGTCTCCATATCTCGATCCACATACATAAAGGAGGTTCAAAAGGAAATGAAAAGCCGTATCATCGAGACAAATGGCATCAAAATGCATCTTTTAGAACAGGGTGAAGGACCCCTGGTCATGCTGTATCACGGATTTCCGGAATTGGGATACTCCTGGCGGCATCTGTTGACCGCACTCGCTGAAGCGGGCTATCATGCCGTTGCGCCGGATCAGCGCGGTTACGGAAAGACCGACTGCCCTGAATCCATTGAATCTTATGACATCCTCCAACTGGTCGGGGATGTCGTCGGCCTGGTGCATGCCCTTGGGGAGGAAAAGGCTGCCATAAGAATTGGGCAAGGCTGATCCAGAAGATTTACGAAGTGGACCCACTGACTTGCCCCAAATGTTCCGCGAAAATGAAAGTCATCAGCGTGATCGAGGATCAGGACGTCATCAAAAAGATCCTCAAGCACCTCGGTCTATGGGAGCTCACGCCCAGGCCCCCACCCCCAATCCCGAAAGCGCAATCCCAATACACCGTGCATCATTCGACTATTCAGACTCGCAACTCCCTTCTTCCGATAGAGTCCGTTGTAAGGTCAACTTGATTCTGAAAGAGGCCAGCTGTCCTTGAGACGGGGTGGTATATCGCCACGAGTTTTCCTTTCAGCCGACATTATGACTCGTGTTGGTAATCACGCGCCTCTGACCCCAATTCAAAATTCAACAATACGATACGTTGCCTATCGCCGCGAAGGCGCATCTGGAGATAAGTTGGCCTTCTTCCTTCTCTTGGTTTGGGCAACTCGTTCACTCTCACCTTTCCGATTCCACCGATAGGTTTCTATAATCGATTATTGCTGAGTGGTTTTTCGAGTCGCTTCCCTGCGATTGGCCCCACCAGACTAGAATCGCTACGGTTTTTCCCCGAGTTTTTTCTCTTGACATCCAGTAAACTTGAGTATATTAGTTGATATTAGATTATATTAAATGATAATAATGTTGTTATGGAAGACCTTGTTTCTATAGCCATAAGAAGTGCGATCAAGCGCGCCAAACGAAGAAAACAGGCTGAAGTGAGCAGAGATGATCTTCTGATAGGGCTTCTCCAGACTGTGGCGCGTTTTGACATTGTTCAGATAGGGGAAATCACCATTGACCTTGAGGAACTTGAAGAACCCCATCCGGAAGTTTCAGAGGACGACGCTGGCAGAGCCGACAAACGAAAGGTGGCTTACAGTCACAAGGCGTCTGCGGTTTTCGACAGAGCGGCAGGCATTGCTAAAAGAGATAACTCCTCAAAAATCGGGATTGCTCACCTTCTGGTGGCTTTTGTTAATGAGGACAACACGGTCTTCGCTCGGTTGAAAGAGAAATACGGCGTTTCCGGAGTGAAATGGCGCTCAGCTCTGTCGAAATGGCAACCTGAATCACCGGCGAAAATAGCAACAAGCTCAAAGGTTGGTTCCGAAACAAGATCACCAAAGGAACTCAATGAAAAAATGTTTTTCACTCCTGACGAAGCAGCAGTATTCCTGGACGTACACCCTCAAACGATTCGTGGCTATATCCGTACCGGTAAATTAGCAGCATTGCGCCTCGCAGGAGAACGGGCGTTACGCATCCAGCGTAATGATTTGCTCGCATTGCTTGAACCGTACAAACCTGAAGAGAAATAGAGAGGAGGTTCGCCATGGGATGCTATGTTGTTATACGTCATTTACCGGGTATCACCTCTGAGGCTCTGGCGGGTGCTGGGCTGCGAGCCAAATCCTGCGCAGCCGAAATGACTGAAGAAGGAACTCCTATCCAATGGCTGCGGAGTTATTTTATTCCAGAAACAGAACAAACTCACTGTTATTTCGAGGCTCCTAGCTTTGACGCGGTAAAAGAAGTTAACGAACGCGCGAATATCCCCTTCTCTAAAATTCATGAAGCGCAGGAGTTACTCCCGGACGCTGTATAGACTTCATGGTCTACCTTGATCCTTCACCCTCAACCTTTTGAGGGGGACCACTTTGACATGGAAGCCACTCAAATTGTGCAGATTTTGCTCCTGACAGGAAAACATCTGTTCTGTCAGGAGCGTGAAGGACCATTCAATTTTGAGGTTGGTCAACCGTGTATGAAGGACGGAGAACTCCTTGGTGACCTATGAAAGGAGGTGCGAGATGGGAAAAGTACTCCGATGTAAAGATGTTGGCATGGACTGCGACTTTGTCGCACGCGCTGATTCTGAGGAAGAGCTTTTGAAGAAGGCCGCCGAACATGCTGCCAAGACACATAACATGAAGGAAATCCCGGCGGAGGTTCTTTCAAAAGTCCGCGCAGCCATTCGCAATGAATAACTACGGCGAAGCAGGCCTTCACAGTTAGAGGGGTATTCAACCGGCTAGTCACCAGTACCTGACAAGATGAATGCCGCGAATCGCCGAAACACTGTGGCAGGGTCACCACGGCCCTGCCTTTTCATTTCTCACAGCATAATGACTTGATTTGCTAATCGTCCTCTTTAAGAGCTCGCTCAAAATTCAAGTATACGAAGCTCATCGCCTAGCGAACTGAGGAGGCGTTCAAGATTAGCAAAAGAATGGATGGCCGAGGGACTGGGTTATTAAGGTTATGTTCAACTGGATCCGCTGCCAGCGAGAGTCAAACCCTGCATCTGGAAAGATGACCCTCTCACGTGTCACAACAAATTTGACAAATCTGTAGATTCAGGCTACAGTTCCTTAACCTTGTCAACTCATTAGTATCCTTCCTTTTCTTGTTCTTTATCTTGCATGCTCGGAGGGCGTTGAACATGAAATGCCCGAACTGCCAACACGAGAACCCTTCTGACGCCAGATTTTGCAATAAGTGCGGCCAGAAACTGGAACTGATATGTCCAGAGTGCGGCAAAATCAATGCGGCCGGGAGCTGTTTCTGCAATGAATGCGGCCACAACCTGACTCCCGTTGCAGCACCCTCCAAAGAGCGATCCCCTGACGAGAGGGGAGTTCCCGAAGGCGAGCGAAAGTATGTCACCGCGATGTTCTCTGACATTTCCGGATACACCGCCATGACTGAGAAGCTAGACCCTGAAGAAGTCAAGGAGATCATGAGCCGTGTGTTCGGCGAGATCGCCCAGGTCGTGGCCAAGTATGAAGGGTTCATTGAGAAATTTATCGGCGACGCTGTCGTAGCCTTCTTCGGTGTGCCCAAGGCTCATGAGGATGACCCGGTCAGAGCGATCAAAGCGGCTAGAGAAATTCATGAGGTGGTTGCTGCGATGAGCCCTGAGATTGAAAAGAAGACTGGGAAACCCATCCTGATGCATACCGGAATAAATACGGGCCTTGTCATAACAGGTGAAGTCAGCATGCAGAAGGGGACTCATGGTTTAGCAGGGGATCCGATCAATGTGGCATCGAGGTTGAGCAGTCTAGCCAAACCAGGTGAAATACTGGTTGGTCATGATACCTATCGACCGGCTGAAGGGCATTTTAGATTCGAAGACATGGAGCCAGCAACCCTCAAAGGCAAGACGGAACCTGTACAGGTTTATAAGGTGATATCGCCCAAAGAGAGACCGATGACCATTCACAGGCTGTCAGGCCGCAAGGCTGAACTTATGGGGAGGAAGGCTGAACTGGCTCAAATGCGAGAAGCTGTTGAGAATCTCCAGGAGGGGAGGGGCAGAATCTTCTCCATCTGTGGGGATGCTGGGACAGGAAAAAGCAGACTCATTGAGGAGTTTAAGAGATCATTGGATCTTGAGGGTATACAATGGATTGAGGGACATGCGTATGCCTATTCGCAAAATATACCCTACTTCCCGCTGATTGATCTGCTGAATCTGGTTTTACACATTGAAGAAAATGATACTCCTGAAACAGTGAGAAAAAAACTTGAGGCTGGAGTGGAAGACCTCGTTGGCATGAAAGATTCGGGCGTTCCTTTTGTAGGAACTCTTTATTCGCTGCGTTACCCTGAGATTGAAGCTGTGAGTCCTGAATTCTGGAAATCCCGCCTTCAGGATGCTATCGAGAATATTCTTTCAGCCCTAGCCAAAAAAGGGCCAACGATTTTCTTTCACGAGGATCTGCACTGGGCAGATCCCTCATTCGTGGAACTTCTGCGAAAAGCCTTAACAGAGATTCGGCAACCGGCCATTGTTCTCTGTGCCTATAGGCCGCCCTTCAGTCTTTTCACGAGTCATCAGATAAGCAGCATGGGCAAAGTCTATCAGGAGATTCGGCTCCAGGATCTTTCGCTTTCTGAAGCGGAAGATATGCTGGAATCCTTACTCAAGACTGAGACCATTCCCTCAGATCTGAAACGGTTTGTGCAGGGCAAAGCAGAAGGCAACCCCTTTTATCTGGAAGAACTGATCAACTCCCTGATCGAATCAGAGACGCTCGTCAGGGACAATGGAAGTTGGAAGATCAGAGGGGCCATTGCTGAATCAGATATATCCCCCACGATCCGTGGGCTCATTTCCGGGAGAATCGATCGCTTAGAAGGGGAGACGAAACGTGTTCTTCAGGAGGCTTCGGTCATCGGGAGGGCTTTTCTCTATGAAATTCTCAAAAAGATAACGGAACTGGAGAACTCCATAGATCGGGGACTGAGCACCCTGGAGCGACTCGACTTTATCAGGACGAGGTCACTTCAGCCGGAACTGGAGTATATGTTCAAACACCCGCTTACGCAAGAGGTGGTCTATGACGGTCTCCTGAGGAAAGACCGACAGGCCATCCACGAACAGATTGCGATTGTAATGGAGCGACTGTTCGAAAACAGGCTTTCGGAATTCTATGAGACGCTGGCTTACCATTTCAAACAGGGGCGATCTATCCATAAAGCCGTTCACTACCTCATGAAGTCGGGCGAGAAAAGCTCGGGGAGGTATGCCCTTGAGGAGTCCCACCAGTACTTCAGGGAGGCGTTTGAAATCCTGAGCAACAGGACGGACCGGTCCCCTGAGGAGGACACCCTTCTCATCGCCTTGATTGTCAAATGGGCCTATGTCTATTACTACCTGGGGGACTTCAAAGGATTGACGAAATTACTCGGTGCCCACGAGCCATTAGCCGAGGGGATACCGGACCGTTCTGTGGCCGGGATTTTTTACGGGTGGCTAGGCATGGCGCTCTGGAGTCGGGAAGAGCACCGTGAATCGCGACAGCAACTGCTCCGGGCGCTTCAAATCGGGGAACAATTAGATGACAGAAGGGTGATCGGTTATGCTTGCACCTGGCTCACCTGGACCTGCGCGGAACTAGGGTTTCTGGACGATGCCCTGGAATTTGGGGAGAGAGCCCAAGGGGTGGCAAAGGAGTTCCCAGGAGATAACTATCTTTTCTTCAAGTCTCTCGGGGGGATTGGCTTTACCCATTACTACAGAGGAGAGGGGAAGAAGGCACTGGAGGCGGGAAAGATTCTCGTGGAATTTGGGGAGAAGAACTCAGACGTCCGAAGTATGGTCATGGGCCATTACATTGCCGGGTTGGGCCATTACCTCTCGGGTGACTTGAAATCCGGCGTTGAAAGCGAGGAGCGTGCGGTCCAGATTTCAGCAGATCCCTACTATCGCCAATTTCCAACCTTATTCATAGGCATTGGTTGTTTCCTGAATGGCGAGTTAGAAAAAGCCCGGACGGCTCTTGAAGAGGTGGCTGCCTTCAGCGAGGAGTCTGGAGTGGAGGAAATAGGTATACCTGCGAGGACACTTCTGGGTGCTGTTTTCCTCTCCACAGGGGAGTTGAAGCGCGGGCTGAAAGTGATCGAAGAAGGCAGGAGACGGTTTGAGGAAAGAGGGCGAAGGTGGTGCGTCGGACTGACAGAGCTCCTTTTGGGGCAGCTTTATCTTCGGGTAGCGACAAGGGCCGGTGAGACGAATCTGCCCCTAATGCTCAAGAACCTCCCTTTCCTGATAGCCAAGCTTCCTTTTGCGGGCAATGAGGCAAAGCAGCACTTTCTGAAATGCGTTGAAATATCTGAGGAGATAGGCGCACAAGCCCTTGCTGGCGAGGCATACTTTGGCATGGGCGTGTTGCACAAATCTAAAGGCAGAAAAGATGAGGCGAGGGAATGCTTGTCAGAGGCTATTCACCGATTTGAAAAATGCGAGTTAAAAGGACCTCTGCAGCAAACAAAAGAAGCTCTTGCGTCTCTAGAATAGGTTCCATCCTTTACCGCTGGGTTAACTGGAAAGAGGACTAAAAGCGGATTTCTCGGAAACCCAAATATTCAGAACTTGGGCGTATAACATTGAGGCGGGCTGATCCATCACTCCGCCTTCGTTTTTCCTGATAGGTTATGACTCGTGGTTGTGAGTTATCGGTCTTGATGCTGCTTCAAAAATCACCACTACGATACGGAGCCTGGAATTCAACCTTCTTGGAAAATTGCCACCCATCGGTGGAGTCCTGAATCGGCGGTTCACACCTGGGGAGAAGATTAGAGGGGGTGGGACTCCGGCAATATCTCGGCAGAGGATCTCACCATCCGCGACTTCTTCTATGAAACGCTTCATGAATGTCCTGGAGCATTTCCATCGACTTCAACAACCGATCACGAGTGACGAGAACTGCTCGCCCGGACAATGGCATGGTTCCGTTATCGGATTAGCAGGGTTCAGGATTCCACCGCATCCGGTTTTGCAAACAATCCGTTGACACCCTTCACCGGAATTCCTATACTCGGCTAAGCCAGCGCAAATGCGTCGCTTTCAAACCCTGTAAAGGAGGCGCCGAGATGAATTCAAAACGGATCCTGCTTGTGGATGACGAGGTGGCACTGACCAGTTCTCTTTCCCGACTGCTCGAAAATCGGGGCTACGAAGTGAAGGCCGTGGACAACGGCAGGGACGCACTCCGGACCCTGGGCGAGGCGCCGTTCGACGCCGTGGTGCTGGACCTGAAGATGCCGGGCATGGACGGCATCACCACGCTGGAGGAGATCGGTCAGCTCGGCCTGTTCACCCAAACGATCATCCTGACCGGCTACGGGACGTCAGAAACGGCTGAAAAGGCCAAGAAAATGGGAGCGCTCGATTTTCTCAGCAAGCCCGTTGACCTGAATGTGCTCGTGGCAAGTATCGAAGGGGCCCTGAAGAAGAAGAAACGGGTGGAGACCCAGTCCGATCTCGACCAGATGATCAGGGGTTGATCACCCCGACCGTCTCCTGTCAGAGCAGAGGCTGTGTCGCAATGACCGAAAGGGGACTACGAAACAGCCCCTCAAGGGAGAGGGAGTTATCGGACAGGCCCTAAAAGGCCTTTTGCCTTCCTTCTTTTATCCACCGGAGAAGCGCGGGAAGTTCGCTTTCTTCCCATTCCGAAGACAGCCTGAGGGTGATGAAGGACGTGAAAATGGCGTCCATGGCCGACAGGGCCTGTTGGATGAGGGAGAATTTTTCGTAGAAAAGCCCGTCAGGGTCCTGTTCCGTATCCTGCATGACCTTGGGCGTTTTGAAGGACTTGAAGTTCATCCAGGTGGAGTCAAGGATAAAGGACCATTCGTTGTCGCCTATTCGCAGCTTGACCTTCGTTTCCGTGACGGTCTTGTATTCGGCCAGGGCAAAGCGCGCTTCCCGGGATCGCGAGGTGTCTCCCAGGCAGATGACCTTTTCTTCCCTGTCGTTTTCGTCGGGCTGAAGAACGATGCGGCCGTCGAACCACAGTTCCGCGCTCCCTGCCTCGCCCAGGGAAAACCTTCCCTCTTTGGTTTCGCTCCTGAACCAGAGCCAAACCAGAAATTCCCGGCCAAGAAATTCGTAGTCTCTTGCCTTTTCAAGGAGTTGCATGGTTACTCGACCTGAGATAAGGAAGGCCGGAGGTCGTCAAGAAAGGCAGGGTCTTTGCCTTGCTTTTCGAGAATCCGGGCTGCCATGGAATAGGGAAAAACCGTTTTCAGATGAAGCCCGAAGCACTGGAGGAAAAACTCCGAAAACTCGTCACAGAGTTTGTTGCTGACGGCGCCGAACAGGACCAGAGCAGTCTGAAGGTTCCAGATCATGTCGTAGGTCTGGGACCGGGGAATGGCCCTTTTCATAAGGATCGCCTGCACACCCTCCTTGATTTCCTGGCGCCGTTTTTTGGACAGGAACTCCAGCTTCTCCTCAGCCTTGATGTGTTCCTCCGCCTCCCGGCAATATTGCTTCAGAGCCTTTGCAGGGACGTTTCTCACGTCCACCCGCCAGGCCATGGCGATGCAGGGCTCTTTGAGGTAATCCATGGCGGCGAACCGGTTGTCGAACATGTCCATGATGTTGACCCAGCCGGCCGAGCGCTCCTGATCCGATGCCTCGTCGATGTGCCTGAAGGAGAGCCGGGCGATTTGCTTCGGGAACTCCTCCATGTAATCCTCGGGAAGACCGCCTTCCACCTCGAACCTCGTAAAACTGCCTGAACCGATAATGAGTCCCATGAAAATGCTCCATGAAAAACGCTGCCCCGGGAGGCTGTGTCAAAATATCATTGCGAGGGATCTCCTGGTAGCGCGAAAAGATCCTTCGATCCGCCTTCGGCGTCCTCAGGACGACTCGCGGGCGAGTCGGATTGTCACGCTCCCCCGGATCCCCGGTACCCGGGATCTTCGACAAGTCCAGGGTCGCTCGCAATGACCAATAGGGATTGTAACACAGCCTCTCATAGGAGAAGGAGTTGTCGAAGGGGCTACCTTTACCAGAATGCAATCAGGAATGTCAATGATTAGAAAGGGTGGTAATGGACAATGAGGTGGACGAACGCCCCGTCATGTTATTTCGAATGAGGATTGGGGGAATCGCGGGGTTCGAGCCTTTGGGTGCCTGCTTTTTCAGGAGCTGAGTATAGTCCAGTCCGAAGGGATCGACACGTTCTCTGCCAAGTGCTTCTGCTCCAGACATTGCTTCAGCCCTTCACGCGTTAGGCCGCAGTGGTTGACGGCTTCCATGTGAACGGCGACGACATGCGCAGACGGGGATGCGCGGCACACCTCTGCGACATCTTCCACCGTCATGGTGATTGGACCCCCTGCCAGGAATGAGGCCGCACCGGCGTTCACAACCACGACGTCCGGTGTGAATTCCAGCAGGGCTGAGCATCGGATCAACGAGCAGGCTGACCCCTTTCATGCTCAAAATCAAAGTCGCATGCCGAAGAAACTGGATTTCCATTTTTTCTCCTCATGGAGGCACTGAGCCTCAACCCGATGTTCCTCCAAGGCAGGGCACCGTGCAACTTCTACTTAATTTGCAAATATGTTGCGAATCGAAGCACTAAGCCATCCACACCGATTCCAGGTAGGTGGATGTGAAATCGATCATCAATAACGGCCGATTGCCTTCCAGATCCCATGACACAAAGCAAGTGAGCTGATCAGAGACGTTTTCTTCTCTCAAGCCCAGTTTTCCTGAAATCATCTCGTTTGCCCTTCGCACCGTGTCGAGAATTACCCTGTCAATTCTCATGGACGCATTCATGGGTCTCAAATGGGGATCGCTTTGAAGCTGTTCAATGGCTTCTTCCCAGTGTATACCGCCCACCTTACGGCGCAACACGTAGGCATTTCCTCTGTCCTGGATTGCAAGTAAAGGAGGATTGACTCTTAGCCGGGCGTTACCCGGTCTCGCATCGGGTATTTCCGACTCAATCCGCTTCAGCAGCTCTTCCCTTTTCTTAAGCTCCGCCATTTGTCTGGCCTGCATACGTTCGAAGATGAACTCGTCATGGTCTATGGTGATACCCTTCAGACGGGTGGGGTCAAATCCCAGGTCCATGAGATCACCTAGGGTCAGTGTGTCGGTGGAGACCCTTCCGCTCTCTTTCAACCAGGACTTAAGACTCGGCCTGCCGTAGTTCGGCAGGGACTCAATGAAGCGAGCAGGATGTTGCTTGAGCATGTCGGGAAGGAGCGACCATTTTTCCTCATCACCCGACACTGAAGGGTTCTCGCTGGTCAGTTCGGGGGGAGGGTAGGTTCGCACCGGGAGCGCTGTAATCTCTGGATCCAACACGATCTGCTCAAGGGATTCGCCCCCTGTATATCCGAGCAGCGTTCCTATCCGGCGCCTGAAGGAGACCAATTTCGTCATAAAACGGGTAAACATGAATTGCATGAGAGGCGTGTGCGTTCGCGTTTGTATTTCTGCCTTGAAGTACGTGATAAGGGCGTCATAGAGCTCCTTGAATTCGCCGATGGTCCGTTGAACCATCATTTCATTATACCTCATATCGATGGCCGGGCGCTTCCTTTTCAAATGGTGCACCATTTTCAAAACAAGCGCTCTCAGTTCTCTGCCCTGCCATCTCGGAGGGACATAGATCATGAGGTTATTTTCTCCCTTTGCCATGCCCTCGCCTACGAACACTTCAAGAGGTTCCCACCCTTGCTTGGAGTAGATACTGTAAGTCGGGTCCTCTTCCGGAATGATGTTGTCCAGTATTCCCATCGCAGATTTTTCGATCAGGAAATCTTTGAAGTATTCCAGGATGCGGTTCCCCAAGCCTTTTCTCCTGAACGGCCCTGCCACCTCAACGTAAACCAGGTAATAGCAAGGAATGGGTTTTTTCAGGTACAACATGTTGAGGCGACCGAGATTCTCCCCGGTCTCCGCATTGATCTCAAACATCTTGAAACCGTTTCGCATGCCCTCCGGGTTGAGGCGGTCAATCCTGCTGCCTGACACGGTGTTGTTTACGAGCTCCCACAAGTTGCTGAACAGGTCCGACACGAGGGGTGTCTCCGGCGCCCTGAGGCGCATCCCCTTATCGATAAGTGCAATTAACCCCAGTCGCTCATTGAGGCTGATGGTTTTTGTAAGCGACGAGGGATGGGACTCCTCAATATCTATTGAGGTCGTAACGTGGCTACTGTTCAGCTCGTTTGTCGTCGCAAGATGCTGGCTCATAATAGCTCCTGTGTCTCGAGAATGGGTTCCTCCCTTTTTCTTGGGGAGTTTTGTGCTTTTCATAACATTAATTTTTACAGAATCACGCCCTCTTCCTTGAGCGTCATGACGTCATCCGTGCTGTATCCCAATTCGGACAGGATTTCATTCGTATGCTCTCCTAATTGAGGCGCCCGGCGACGGCAGGAAGCCGGGGTTTCACTGAAATCCCAAGGGAAACCTACCATCTTAACCTTCCCCCACTCTGGATGATCCATCTCTACGAAATAATGGTTTGCTAGGGCCTGAGAGTCATTGGCTACTTCTGTGAGAGTCTGGACAGGTGTGAAAATACACCCTTCTCGCTTGAGAATCTGCATCCATTCGTCTCTTGGTTTGGTCGCAAACCTGCTGTCCAGAATGGCAACGAGTTCTCCTGCATTTTTCCCTCTCGCCTCGATGCTGTTGAACTTGGGATCATCCAAGAGCTGCTCGATTGAAAGAGCCTTGCACAGCTTGGGCCAGTACCTGTCTGGATCCAGGTGGGCGATGGCAATCCATTTGCCGTCCTTGCACTGGTAATGATTGTACACGGGGTTCCCCGCCGCCGCTCGAATTTCCCTTGGAAACTCATGACCGAGTATTGCCGGAGCGGCAAGGATGAAACCCAGGGCGGCTATGACACCTCCCATGAGTGATGTGTCTACCACTTGCCCTCTCCCTGTCCTTTCCCTGGCGTAGAGCGCGGCAGTAACACCCCAAGCGCACATGAGTCCGCCAACCTCATCACCGATCCCCGGCAAGATTTGAGTTGGCGGCGCGCCCCGTTCACCGCAAGCCATCATGAGCCCTGAGCGAGCGATCCCTGTATAGTCAAAGGAGAGTGCGGAAGCGTCGGGCCCCCTGCGACCCCAGCCTGAGGCATGCGCGTAAATGAGCCTGGGGTTCCTGGCAAGCAGCTCCTCCGGCCCAATGCCCAGTTTGGCGGGCGCAGTGATGCTCATGTTGTTGAGGAAAACGTCCGCCCAGTCGACCAATTTCAGGAAAACGTCCATCCCCTTATGGCTCTTGAGATCGAGAGCGATCCCTCGCTTATTACGGTTGTTGTGTTCAAAATAGTAATTTCGGCCTTTAAGCCCTGCCATAGCGCCTATGATCTTCATGAAGCCTCTCCCAGGGTCCCCGGAAAGGGCCTCTACCTTGATCACATCCGCACCCAGATCCCCCAGTTTCGTCCCGGCCACCGGTCCTTGCTGGAACATGGAAATCTCCACCACCCTGACACCATCCAACGGTCCTGTCATTGTCGATCATCTCCCTTCACTCGTTCTTTCTGCACCACGTGTTTCTCAGGTCGCCTGGGGCGAAAAAAAAAGCCACAGGCACTAAACCCATGGCTTCCAAAATAGTCGAGGCCCTGGGCAGCTTCCGGGTCTGCCCATGGCCTCTATCTGAATGTTATTATTCTAGATGGAGGACGGCAGACCCGCTCCTAAAGCAATAAAAGAAAAGACCTTGGCTGCGAACCTGCACTCGAGTCTCCATCAAGAGATATTCCTCCAACTAGGGGACTTCTAGATGGATTCAGAACTCCTGTCAAGAGGAATTTTAACAGCATGCCAGGAAAATGTCCTAGCGGGATCGGCTAATGTGGCTCTTCTCTCACGAAGTAATCACAGTCCTGAGTGAAGGAGACCAAAGCATCAAGCTTCGCTTTAGCACGGCCAGAATCTATGGCATCTTTTGCCCTTGCGATGCCTCCTGCGAATTTCTTATCCACCCCTGCTGCTACGAAAGCGGCTGATGCATTCAAGAGAACCATGTCGCGCTTCGGGCCTACGCGGCCCTCCAGAATGTCTCTGATGATTTGAGCATTCTCCTTTACATTTCCGCCTCTGATGTCCTCAGCTTTGGCCCTTTCCAGCCCGAATTGTTCCGGGGTCATATCAAAGCTATTGATTTCCCCATTCTTGAGATGACAGACCCTTGTCGGCCCACAAATGCTAATCTCGTCAAAAGTGCCTTCGCCACAGACAACAAAGGCTTCTCTGGTTCCGAGCCTTTTGAGAACGTGGACCATCTTTGTGGTGAGTCCTGGATCGTAGACTCCCATGACCTGGACTCCGGCACCGGCTGGGTTGGTCAAGGGACCCAGAAGGTTGAAAATGGTTCTTATCCCCATCTCCCGTCTCGGTCCAACCGGGTACTTGATGCCTCCATAAAACAGCGGTGCATAGAGAAACCCTATCCCCACTTCACGAATGCATCTTTCCGCACTGGCGTTGCCGATATCCAGCTTAAGCCCCAGGGCTTGCAGCACGTCTGCACTGCTGCAGTAATGAGAGCTCGCTCGCTGGCCGTGTTTGGCCACCTTGATTCCACCTCCGGCTACAACCAGAGCCGTTGCCGTGGATACATTAAAAGTACATGTTCCCTCAGCGCCTGTTCCACAGGTGTCAACAATGGTCTCTTCATCCATGTTGATCTCGTCGCGATCGATGTTCAAAAGGTGATTCCCGATGTGAATTTTTTTGGTTCTCGCCCGCATTGCTTTGGCGGCCCCGGCAATCTCGTCCACCGTCTCCCCCTTTATTCTGAGCGCCGTCAAAAATGAGCCAATTTGGGCATCCGTGGCCTGACCGGTGAGGATCTCATCCACAGCCATTTTGGCTTCTTCCTCCGTCAAATCTTTCCCGACGGCCAGTTTTGCGATAGTTTCCTTGATCATGGTTCCTTCCTCCTTTCATAGAAGTCGTTTTGAAAAACAGGAAAAGGCCGTGAGTCTTATTGACCCACGGCCTTTCCCCAATCACCCTACAAAAAAACCGTGGGTCTCAAGAAGGGAGCCCACGGTTCAGTATTTTATGGCATCATGCCAGTCCGAATGGACTCACCTCCCGTCAGGAGTTGAGCCACCACCAGCAATAGAGCTCTGTCATCAAATACTTTCCAATTTCCAGTTTCATATCACACTTCTTAAATACATCCGATGAGCCTGTCAAGCTAAATTTGACAGCATCCTAACAAGTCATCAAAGACGTCACCAGGCCGCGCCTTCGCGGCGGAAACTCCAGGGAGAGTCCAGAAGCTTTTTGGAGTCAAGGGAGAGCGGGGGGTTTCGGACAGACAGGAAAGCGCAGTCGCGGGTCTCAACAATAGGGTTGAACTTTTCGCAAATGGGAGTATGTATAACCCGGTAATCCCAAGCTCGTTTCAGTGGGGCGGGAGAGCGACCCGAACAGAATTCGTCGGCAAGGCGATTTTTTCACGAAAGGAAAAGGCCGTGAGATTCGTAAGAAAAGGAGAGGACTTTTTCGAACTCTTTGAAAGTGTGGGAAGAAATCTTCTCCAGGCATCCAGCGAACTGGTGGACTTTTTCGAGAGTTTCGACGACATGCCGGCCAAGGTCAAATCCATCTGCGATCTCGAGCATGACAACGATCTTCTGACCCACGAGATCATTCGCAAGCTCAACAAGACGTTCCTCACCCCCATCGACAGGGAAGACATTCATGCTCTGGCTTCCAGGATGGACGACGTGTTGGATCTCATGTGGGGCGCCGCTCAGCGGGTCCATCTGTTCAAGATCGGAGAGCCCACCCAGGAATCCGCAGGCCTGGCCAAAAACCTGGCCGCGGCGGTCGAACTCGTCTACAAAGCGGTCGCCTATCTCAAAGCAAAGAAATATAATTATATCCATGACATCTGCGTTGAAATCCATGGGCTGGAAAACCAGAACGACCGGATATTCAGGGAAACCCTGGGAAGGATGTTCGAAGAGATCAAGGATCCGATCACGATCATCAAGTGGAAAGAAGTCTATGAAATTCTCGAGAACGCGTCGGACCGGTGCGAGGATGTGGCGAACACCCTTGAATCGATTGTTCTGAAATATGGTTGAAATCATCCTTATCATCGTCATCCTGGCCTTTCTCTTCGACGTGAGCAACGGCTGGAACGATTCGGCCAATGCCATTGCCACCGTGGTGTCTACGAGGGTTCTGTCTCCTCTAAAAGCGGTGGGCATGGCCGCGGTCATGAACATCCTGGGTGCCTTTTTCTCCACGGCTGTGGCCAAGACCATCGGAGAAGGGGTAGTCAGCCCGGAAGCCGTGACCAATCTCGTGGTCGTTGCCGCCCTGATCACCGCATTTCTGTGGAACTGGGTCATGACCAGGTTCGGGATGCCGATAAGCTGTTCTCATGCCCTGATCGGAGGTCTCATCGGGGCGTCCATCGCCTTTGGGGGCGTGGAGATCCTGAACCTCGACGGCGTCAAAAAGATCTTCCTGTCCCTGCTCCTTTCACCGGTCATCGGCCTCATTTTCGGGTATTTTTTCATGAAGCTCCTGATCTTTCTTGTCGGGGGTCATTCGCCGGGTTCGATCAATAGAAAATTCGGGCGGCTCCAGCTTGTCTCATCGGCCTTCATGGCTTTCAGCCATGGATCAAACGACGCACAGAAAGCCATGGGCGTCATCACCCTCGCCTTGGTCAGCAGCGGGTTCCTCCAGTCCCTGGAGGTGCCGTTCTGGGTCATCCTTCTTTGCGGGCTGGCCATGGGGCTTGGGACGGCCCTCGGCGGCTGGCGGGTGATCAGGACCCTGGGCGTGAACATGCTGAAGCTTCAACCCATCCACGGATTCGCCGCGGAAACGTCGGCGGCCGCCACGATTATCGTGTCAAGCCATTTCGGCCTCCCCGTCAGCACAACCCATGTTATCACCACGGCGATCATGGGTGTCGGCTCGACACAACGATTTTCCGCCGTGAGATGGGGTCTTGCACAGAAGATCCTCCTGGCATGGGTTTTCACACTGCCGATCTGCTTTGGAGTCGGCTGGCTCATTATGGAACTTCTGCTGCGCCTTTAGACCGGCCCAACAAGGACAACACCGGCCGGCTTGTTCAGGGCAGGAGGGCGGGAAGACGATCAGCTTTGCCTGGCTTGACATCGGCAAGGTGAGAACTAAGTTTTTAGCCTGTGTCGATAGGCGTTTTTATTCCAAATCCCGGTTTCAAGGGGGTCATTGGGTGCCATGAGCGAGTTTGTGACCGACCATGAAGCGACCATCAGGCTGGCCTTCTTCTTCGGCATTCTTCTGCTCATAGGGTTTTTTGAGATCCTGGCGCCTCGCCGGCCCCTGAGCACGTCAAAAGCGAGCCGGTGGTTCGGAAACCTCGGGGTCGTGGTCATCAGCACCGTTTTGTTGCGGGTCGTGTTTCCCATTACCGCGGTGCAGTTGGCGTTTTGGTCGGATCAGAAAGGCTGGGGAATGTTCAATGCCCTGGAACTCCCCTACTGGGCGGTCGTCGTTTTTTCGATCATCCTCCTCGATTTTATCATCTATCTTCAGCACGTCATGTTCCATGCGGTTCCCACGCTCTGGCGTCTCCACATGATGCATCATGCAGATCTCGACTACGACCTGACCACAGGCATTCGCTTCCATCCGATCGAGATCCTGATTTCCATGGTCATCAAGTTCGGGGCGATCGTCGTCCTCGGTGCCCCGGCCCTTGCGGTGGTCCTCTTCGAGATCATTCTCAACGGCATGGCCATGTTCAACCACGGGAACTTCTATATCCCTTTGGGATTGGACCGGGTGCTGAGGGGGTTTGTGGTGACACCGGATATGCACCGTGTCCATCACTCGGTGTTCCCGAGCGAGACGAATTCCAACTACGGCTTCAATCTCTCGTGGTGGGACCGAATCATGGGGACCTATCGTGCGCAACCGCGCCTGGGGCACGATGGGATGACCATCGGCCTGAACCAGTTTCGGGACCCCTCCAGGTTGACGCTTCTCTGGATGCTCATCCTTCCCTTTGTGGGCAAGCAGGGTTCCTACGCTATCAACCGGCGCGGCACGCCAAGCGAGGAGTGAACATTGGCCACACGGACACACACTGTTTATAGCATGTCATTGCGAGCCCGAAGGGCGTGGCAATCTCATGGATATAAGCTAGTTACGAGATTGCTTCGCTTCGCTCGCAATGACCGAGCCGCCGTTTTCGGACTTTTTACCGTGAAAATCCCCCCTGCCCCCCTTTTTCAAAGGGGGGAAAGCTTCTGCTCATCATTAGACCTCCCCCTTTTATAAAGGGGGATCGAGGGGGATTTCATGCGCGGGTGCGGCCAATTCGTCGGCCATGAGGGTTTACGAACGCATCAACATTGACGGTCTCGTAAAAAGTCAAAACCCGCATTTCCGTTCATGGTTCGATACCTCACCACGAACGCGACTTTTTACCGTGAAGATCCCCCGGCCGGGCGAGTGGCCCAGTAGGGATCGGCCTCCGTGCCGATCCTCGGAACGGGATGGAACCCGTTCCCTACGGAACCATAAAACTGAATTCGCATGGTTCCCATAAAGCCCGCCCCCACATTTTCATTCGCGCGGGCGACCCTTGTGAGGGTTATGAGTGTTTACGAGCGCATCAACATTGGTACGCCCAGTAAAACAACGAACCTCTAGCTCCCGTCGCCCGGCTCAGCGGGCGCCGCAATCCTGCAAGCTTCCGGAGCCAGATCCTCGGGGGCTTCGATCACCCTCATTTTTTTCCATTTGCCCTGACGATAGCGCAGCATGAAGGCGATCCCCAGAGCACAGACGTAAAAAGTGGCCAGGGTCCAGGCCGTGTAGATGCCCGCTCCGATGAACTCAACGGCAACATAAACCGGAACAATCATCACCCCCAGGGACAATGCCCCGATGGTCCACATGATGAAACGGGTGTCTCCTGCCCCCTTGATGGCGGCCGAGAAAATCAGGTTGAGGGCGTCGAAAAAACAGAATACCGCCACGAACCGCAGGAGGATCACGCCCAGATGCATGATTTCGGCGTAGTGTTCGGAGGTATAGTGAGAGGCTTTGAAGAGAGAAAGCAGGGGCTTGGGCGCCAGGACGAAGAGAGCCGCGACAAGCATCATGTAGGTCAGGGTGATGTGCAGGGAGCTTGTTGTGGCATAGACCCCTTCTTCCGGACATCCTTTGCCCACGGCCTGCCCCACGAGGGTGGCATTGCCGATGTGGAACCCGACCATGGGGAGAAAGGACAGGGACTCAATGGACAGAACGATGTTGGAGGCGGCCAGTTCCAGGTCTCCGAGGCGTCCGAGCATCTGAATGAAGAAGGTGAAGCCGAAGATTTCGAGAAAGAACTGAAAACCGCTGGGAAGGCCGTAGCGCATGAGCCGGCCGAAAAGCTCGGGATCAAAGGACCTGGCCTTCCATGTCGCGAAATCCCTGCGGTTTTCCTTATTGAAAACGAGGGCCGCGAGCATGGCCACGATGGTGCCGTACGCGGTCACGGTCGCGATGGCGGCTCCGGTGATGCCGAGCTCGGGAAAAGGCCCGATGCCGTTGATCAGGCAATAGTCCAGAGGAATGTTGATCACCGCGCCGGCCACGTGGACGAGCATCACGATTCGCGTCAAACCCCGGCCCGTGTAAAAGCAGGCCATGGCCGACCCCACAATGACCAGGCCGGCCCCCAGGGTGAGGATGTTGAAGTAGCGCACCTCGAGGATGCGAATGCCGGGGGAATGGCCGATCAGGTCAAAGAGCCAGGGCGATATCAGGCACAGCGAGGCAAGGAAAACACCGGCCATGAGAGAGAAATAGATCCCCTGCCAGAGTGAGGCGCCGACCCGGCGCAAGGCCCGTGCTCCGGTGTATTGGGCTACGAAGGCGTTGGTGTAGTTGGCCACGCCCATGAAAAAGGCGATGGCCGTAAAAGAGGCGATGCCGGCCGGCAGGGCGGCGGCGATGGCATTCAGGGAGTAATTGGCCAGGAACATGCGGTCCGTGAACTGCATGAGGGTGATGGACCCCATGGAAGCAACCAGGGGAAGGCTGATTGAGAGGACCTCCCGGTAGCCGTTAGGTTTTGACCATCGAGTGAACATAAGGAAGTGCCTAAAGTGTCTAAAATGCGCTAAAGTGCCTAAAGTGAAAAGCAAAAAAACCAATACTAAGTCTTGCGGAAAGGGAAGTCTACCCCTGAACAGGAAGGGAGCCATGAAGGAGAAAAGAAACCGGTTCCTGGGGCTCGATCTGAGCACCCAGAGCCTGACCGCCCTGGTCGTTGACCTTTCAGAGGCCGCTGTCGTGGCTCACGCTTCTCTCGACTTCGATGACGCTTATCCTTCCTATGGAACGACAGGGGGCGTTTTAACGGGGGAGGATCCCAACACGGTCCACGCGGATCCGCGCATGTGGCTTCAAGCCGTCGATGACCTTCTGGGTTCCCTGGGCCGGAGAGGGTTGACAGGGGACATCGCCGCGCTCAGCGTATCCGCCCAGCAGCACGGCAGCATCTATTTGAACGAGCGAGCCTGGAAAGCCCTAGGGACACTGAATCCGGGGCACCCGCTTCTTCCTCAGCTCGAAGGGATCTTTTCCAGGTCCACGGCGCCGGTGTGGATGGATTCCAGCACCCATGCGGAATGCGAAGAAATCATGAAATTCCTGGGAGGAGAGGCGCGGACGGCCTTCCTGACCGGGTCCAGAGCCACGGAGCGGTTCACAGGACCGCAGATCCGCAAATTCTGGAAGGAGAATCCACAGGGCTATGAACAAACCGCCCACATCGCGCTCGTGAGCTCCTTTGTGACCTCCTTGCTCCTCGGCCTCCCGGCGCCTCTGGATTGCGGGGACGGGTTCGGCACCAATCTCGCCAATATTCAAACCGGCCGATGGAGCAGGAGGGCGCTCAGTGCAACAGCCCCCCGTCTCAGAAGGAAACTGCCGGATCTTGTTCTGGGTGATGTATGCCTGGGCAAAGCTTCCTCGTATCTCGTCAAGAGATACGGCTTTTCCCCTGAAACAGAAATTGTGATCGGAACCGGTGACAACCCCGGCAGCCTGGCGGGTCTGGGGCTGGTGGGAGACGAGAAGCGGCATGCCGTCAGCCTCGGCACCAGCGATACCTATTTCGGCTACATGCGGAGGCTTGGGAAATCGAGGACTTTGGAAGGCCATATCTTCGGAGCTGCGGACGGCCGATCCATGTTTCTTTTATGCTTCAAGAACGGAAGTCCTGCCAGGGAGGCGATCAAGAATCAGCATCACCTGTCCTGGAAGGACTTTTCCGACATACTCCTCGCTACGCCGCCGGGCAATGAGGGGCGGATCATGCTTCCCTATTTTTCGCCGGAGATCACTCCCCTGGTCTTAAATCCAAAGGTTCGCCGCTTCGGCGGTCTGAAAGAAGACGATGTGCAGGGCAACGTCCGGGCTGTCGCTGAAGGCCAGATCATGTCCATGTTTTGCCACTCAAGAGGCTTGGGCGGGAAAGCGGACGCAATTCTCGTTACCGCGGGAGGGTCGGAAAACAGGGGGCTGCTCCAGGTGATCGCAGACATTTTTGGCCGGGAAGTGCGCACCTTCGAAGTCAAAGACAGTGCGGCCCTGGGCGCGGCCGTGCGAGCGGCCAAGACCTATCTCGGAGCCCGGGGGGACCGGCGAACCTGGGGCGACCTGGCAAAGCTCTTTATCAGCAAAAAACAAGCGATACACCTGTTTCCGAAAAAAGAGGCGGCGACCGTCTACCACGGAGAAAACAGGCTGCTGGGCGTCTATGAGGCTTGCGAGCAGCATGTCCTCGGCCTGGGACCTCACCCGAAAGACAAGATACGGCGCTTCAAGTCCGGGATCTGAGGAGAATGGGAAATCACATGACGGATGGATCACAGCAGGAGTGCAGCCATGGAAAGGTGGGCAGAGATATCAATTGGAGCCGATTCCAAGCCGCTCTTCGCACGTACCAAGCCGGTTCTTCAGCTTGTCCACTTCCGAGGCCAGGATCAAATAGTCTCTTTCAAATCGGGTGACGATTTGGTCGATGCCCTTTTTGATCTGAGAGATGTCTTTTTCGATCCTTTCGAAGCGCTTGTCCATCTGCTCGAAGCGCTTGTCCATCTGCTCGAAGCGAGCGTTCGTGTCTGCCCTTAATGCCTTGATTTCATCACGAATGCTCACCAGCACACTGAGTGTCAAATCCTTGACCTTGTCCTCTTCCATGGATGGCCTCCCAAAGGTTTCAAAAAAGAATATATCTTTTCCATATCTTTAAGTCAACGTTGCGTTCCGGGCTTTCAACGCCCTCCCCGGTTCGCGGAGGCGTAATAGTCCGCGCACTCCTTTTCTCTACCCCGAACGACCCGCTCGCCTTTCAGAGGCCCGTGGCTCTCCGTGACCACGGTGTGCTGGTTCTCGTGCCCGTCCTTTTCGTAATAAACGACGACCCAGTCGCGGGTTTTTCCCAGATCGTGGGCGCGGGCAGTGTTCGAAAACAGCGCGGTGAAAGACCATCCCTGCTTTTCCGTGTGAAGAATGGGAAGCCACGCCTTGCCTTCCGGGTTGAAGCGGCGAGGGGCAATGGTCCTGAGCTGACCACTTTCCGCTTTTTGCCGATACTCCTTGTCTACGTCGAGGATGAGGGAGACGGAGGGCTGTTCTGCACGGCTGTCTTCAAGGTGGCGGAGCCTTCTGGCCCGTCGCCTGCTGGATCGGCTCAGAATAGCCCCCACAGAGTCCCTGATCGCTCTGACTCGCCGCTCGCCCAATCCCGGCACTTGCTCCAGCCGGCCGTCATGAGCGGCCAGTTCCAGTTCCTCCAGGGTGTCGATTTGCAGGTGAAGGTGAATGCGGCGGGCCAGCTCTTCCCCGATGCCGGTGACTGTGCAGAACAGATCTTCGGGAGAAACCTGTCCCTCCAGCCGATCGAGAAGGCTGAGCCGACCCGTGTGCACGAACTCCCGGATGGCTCCGGCGATGCTTTTCCCGATATCCGGCAGATCTTCGAGCTTCCCGTCTCCGGACAAGGCGAGGTCCCCGATGGATCCCTCGGACTCAGCCACGCGACGGGCCGCTTTGCGATAGGCGGCGGTGCGGTAGGGATTGGCATCCTGCACGTCGAGAAGGGCGGCCACCCGTTCGAGGACGTCTGCGATGTCTTCATTGGTCTGGCTGCCTATTCCCATAAGCAAAGCGCTCCTTGGTCGCTTTTTTAACATTTTATCTTCAGGGCCTTGGGGAGCACCTCGAAGGCAAAACGGTCGGATTCCCAGGCCGGGTCGCCGTCCGTCTGAAGCGTCAGGGGTTTCTTGAGCCGAATCGAGACGCTCCGTCCCTGTAATGTTCCTGCCCGGTTGCCGATGGTGAAGGCGGAGAGGACCGTGCATAGGGTATTTCCGAGTCCGGCGGCTGTACACAGAATATGGAGTTTTCGGTCATCGAGACGGGCGTGAGGAGCCAGATTCAAGCCATACCCATAGCAGGGATGCTTCAGGATCGACACGCTCAAAAGGTCACTCATGCGAAAGGGCTTATCTTCAAGGTCCATGTCCATGGAGAAGGGCCGGTAATGCCGGAAATAGGCTTGGAAAAACGCTCTCGAATAGGCCGTCAACCCTTTGACCCTTTGTGCCAGGTAGTGATCACGAAGCCTGAGCACCGTTCCTTCAATCCCGACGGAGGCGAGGAGGGCTTTCTTCCGTCCGTCACAGAGGATCAAATCATATTCACGGACCCGGCCTTCCCTGATGCGCCTCGCTGCCCGCGTGATACCCAAGGGGTATTTCAAGCCGTGGGCAAGGGCATTTCCGCTCCCCAGGGGAAGGTAGGCTATGGGGGTTTGCGATGTGTCGACGGCATTGATGACATCGGAAACGGTCCCGTCCCCTCCTGCCACAACCAGGATGTCCGCTGAGCAGGAAACCTCTTTGGCACAAGCGGTGAACTCCTCCCTGGTCTTGACGTCCAGCCCGACGACTTTCGCCCCGAGGATTCTCGCTGCTTTAACAAGAAGTCTCCTCTTTTGATCCAAACTCAATCGGCCTGAAACCGGATTTGTGATGATGGTGTAGCCCATGATCTAAGGCGGCATGCTCTTAATCCAAATGATTCTTCAAGGATTTCAACGGGTGAAACGATTATAGAGGCGAGGTCATGTCCTGTCAAGAACCGGGCATGAAACCGGGGGGTGAAAAGCTTGACAGGGCTTCGAAGCGGTGATAGAAAATATGTAAATGATCACTTACATTATATTCCGACGTCGTCCCTCATGCCCGATGAGAGGTTTCAGCCAAAGGCAAAGAGGGGACGGAAAGGAGGAAGGACATGGCAGAAGAGCTAAGAAGCCACGAAACCGGGGCCAAGAGTCTAATCGGTAAATATGCCCGATGGATCTTTCTCGGGGTGATCGGTTCTCTCCTGGTGCTCACGGTGATCATGGCGGTGGTGCGGCGTTTCGGCGAGGGCTGAAAAGACGGGGGATTTTCTGTCAGGTGCGGATAAGCGGCTTATTCCTTGATGACGGTTCCCCGGTACACCTCCCAAAGCGCGGAATATCTGTTCACCAGGTCAAATCCGTAGTTGCTCAGAGCCCACATATTGACAAGCCCCTGAATCATTCCGAACAGGAGGAGAGAGGCTGCATCAAGATCGATGTCCTCTCTCACCTGCCCGTCCGCAATGCCGCCGGCGAGAAGCTTTTTCAGCCGTGAAACGTACTTCTGAAGGTTGTCGTAGAGCTGTTTGTTCAGTTTCTTGTCTCCGAGGCTGATGATTTCCGCCAGCACCAGAAAAGAGATGCCGCGCCTCTGCTCGATGGTCGAAAGGTGAGACCTGAGTACGGCATTAATCCGATCCAGGGAGTTGCCCGTACCCGACTCTGCGTTGTCGATATCCTGGAGAAGGTTGTCCGTGATCTGGCTGACCAGCAGGAGGAGGATGTCCCTCTTGCTCTTGAAGTGCCTGTAAATGGCTGCCTCCGAGAACTTGACCTCTTTGGCGATGTTTCTGACCGTGACGTGCTCGCTTCCCTTCTTGATGATGAGCTTTCGTGCGGCATCCGTGATCTGTTGTTTTCTCACTGCAGTGCTTCGGTGTTGCTGGGCCATGAGCGCTTCTCAGCCTCCTGCAAGGGCGGGATTTTCAATGACCGACCATACAATACGGAGCCTGGCGGAGTCCATCAAAATGTCAGCTATTTAAATCGCTATCGGAATCGCGTTCGCTCACCACAGAATCACAGAGGTCACAGAGAGAAGAGTTTTTACCCATTCGCGGGAGGTGCCGCGAATGGGCAAGCTTCTCGTCCGCCTTCGGCGGAGATTAATCCATCGCCTCAAATGGTCCATTTGCTGGTGAATTGAATTCAGTCCTCCGACTCCCGATCATTTTTGGGGGAAATAGCTTGTCGTAGGCAGAGACTAACCTTTCATTTGCCGGTATCTCCCGGCAAACGAAAGATTTGAATTTCTCCGTGCCCTCCGTGTCTCTGTGGTGAATAGACACAAGTATTTTCGCACTTCTCTCTAAGAAGACACGGGGGAGAACAAATCCGGGTTTTGCCTTTCAATCTCGCTCCTCAGAGTCCTGATGACTTCGGACCTTTCGCCTGCTGGCACGACCAACCAGAGAGAGCGTAAATGATTGAAGGCGCTTCCCTGAAGGCCGGCTGCGAGGAATTCGATGAAGCGTCGCTTTCCCAGGGAGCCGTAAACCGTCCCCAGAAGCGGGAGAGCGAGAGATTGAAGGCCCAGGTTTTCGGTCTCCTGAAACACCCTCCCTAAAACGCTCTCAATCCATTCTTCTTTCCATGAAGGGTCCTGGTTGAAATCGTGAACAATGGCAAGGAACCGCAAGGGGGACATGCCCTGTAAAATCACCGTTCCAGGCACCCTGGGCTGAGTCTCGATCAGACGGGTCATGACCCGCACCATGGACACCTTGGGATCTCTCGGCGTCGGATCGGCACTCATTACGAGAAACGTGTCTTCCTCGAACACCATGGCCTCGACAGGAAAGGGAGGGGTGTCTTTTGGGGCTGCGACGACCTTGAGTTTCCCCACGCTGATTTCGTGCATTCGACCCCCTCGGATCAGTTTCAACCCCGGGGGGCGGTCGGGTTTCATGGTCCTTGACATTATTCAACCTCGAAGGAAATGCTCCTTTTCTTACCGAGCCGAATATTATTTGCAAGGATTTTCTTGGAGAAGTTTCTGCGTGCAAGATCTCCCTTGTTTTTGATATGGTGACAAAAACCTGTCCGGTGACCGGACGTAAATGCTTTCAGGAGCGAGTCTTGGACGGAAAGCTGAAAAAATTCTTCGAGCCCTGCAGCGTCGCCATCATCGGCGCCTCTTCAACCCCGCATAAGCCAGGAAACGATGTCATCCTCAACATCCTGGCGAACCGTTATGAGGGAAAAATCTATCTCGTCAACCCGAGGGGAGGCGAAATCCTGGGAAGAAAGGTTTACCCCTCTATTGAGGATCTTCCGGAAGGGATCGATCTGGGCGTCGTGATTCTACCCGCCTCCTCAAATCCCCAGATCATCAGGGCATGCGCAGCACGCGGTATTGAAGCCCTGGTATTGGTGGCCGGTGGATTTGCAGAGGTTGATGAGGGCGGGGCCCGGCTGCAGGATGAAATGTTCAGCGCTCTCAGGGAGACGGGCGTCCGCATCCTCGGACCGAACACGTCCGGCCTCATATCCATGCCCCACCATTTTACCTCCAGCTTTTTTCCCCTGGGAGAGATTCCCCGGGGAGGCATTTCCTACATCGCGCAGACCGGGAATTTTGCAACCCACACCATGCGGTATATCATGTCCGCAGAGCACTACGGGGTGGCCCGCGTGGCCGGACTGGGAAACAAGGTGGACGTGGACGAGAGCGAGATCCTGGAATACTTTGGTGAGGATGGGGAAACCAAGGCGATTCTGATGTATCTGGAGAGCTTGAAAAGACCGAACCGGTTTCTGGAGGTGGCTCGAAACGTGTCGGCCCGCAAGCCTCTTTTCCTGCTGAAGGGAGGGAGCACCAAGCAGGGAGCGCGGGCGGCGACCAGTCACACCGCGGCCCTTGCCTCCGATGACGGGGTGATGGAGGGCGCCTTGAAGCAGGCAGGCGTCGTGAGGCTATGGACCTACACCCAGTTGGTTCTCGTTGCAAAGGGCCTGGCGTCCATGCCCCTGCCGGGGGGCAGAAGGGTGGGTATCCTGGCCCCTTCGGGTGCGATGCTGGTCTGCCTGACCGACTTGTGTGAACGACATCTGAAACTGAGCGTCCCGGACCTCGAAGAGGAGTCGCGCCGGCTCCTTCAGGATATGAGCCCTTCTTTCATTCGAATGCGCAATCCCGTGGATATTTGGCCTGCAGCCACGGTACAAGGCGTCGAGAAGGCCTACCGGGAGGGGATGGAGGTCGTGTTGAGGGACCGCAACATCGATGCGGTCGTCTGCGTCCTGATGCTGACCGACGAAACCGGTGTTCCTGCCCTGGATTTCCTGGTGGATCTGGCGAAGCGTCATCGGGAAAAGCCGGTCTACGTGACCTGCAGCGGAGAAAAGAAGCACATGGAGGCTGCGAAGGCCTTCCTCGAACCCAGGGGTGTTCCCACCTTCTGGTTTGCCGAAGAAGCCCTGGAGGTCCTGAGCCTCCTCGCAGCCTGCAGGGAAGCGATGGATCGACAGAGATGAGAAAAAAGCCTTTTGAGGGTAGAAGGATTTCCCTGGAGATCCTTGACAAAGCGCTGACACGAGTTGAACGGAAGAATTCAGGCAGCCTGACCACGCCCTTTAAAATCCAGGAATTCCTGGATGAACTTGCTTACTCCGCGGAAGAGATCTACCGGTGTCCGCTGCGTGTGCTCCGGGACCGCAAAGCCCACTGCTTTGACGGCGCCCTCTTCGCGGCAGCCGCCTTGAGGCGCATCGGACATCCGCCTCTGATTACGGAGCTGGTTCCGAACGACCGCGACGATGTCCATCTTCTGGCCCTGTACAAGGTGGACGGGCACTGGGGTGCCGTGGCCAAGTCAAATTTTGCCGGTCTGCGCTTTCGAGAGCCCATCCATCGCACTCTCAGGGAGCTCGCGATTTCCTATTTCGAGCCGTACTTCAACGTGGCTCATGAGAAAACCCTGAGGGCTTACCGGCTTCCCCTGGACCTGGAGATGTTCGAGGGGTCGGGGTGGATGGTTTCAGATGCACCCATGGACGAAATAGCGCAGCGTCTCGACCGCAGAAGGCAAATTCCCCTCATCACAGACCGAATGAGCCGGCGGCTGGCTCCTGTCGACGAGCGCTCCTACCGGTCGGGCCTTTTCGGCTCAAATGATGTCGGCCTTTACAACCCCCCCTCCGGAAGCAAGCCCTGAATTAGGGCGAAGACCTGTTCCATCCTGATGTTTAGCACGGATGCTGGCATTGGGGAGAAAAGGGATTATTTTAGCAATTGTGCCGGGGCGGTCGCCCCGATAATCTGATGCTTGCTCGCCTCAGGTCGCTTGTCATTTCGAAGGAGTCGAGATCACAACTTTTTCTGGTTGGCGGCGCTCGCACGGGTATTTCTTTGCGGAGGAAGCCTCTTTGGGATTCATACTTTTCATCTCCACCTTCATCACGCTTTACAGCGCCGTCCACTTCTATGCCTTCATGAAAGCAAGGAGGGCTTTGTCCCTGGGCGGAGGTGCCGGTACACTGCTTGCTTTGTTCATGCTCATCATGATTTTCTCCCCTGTCATCGTGCGGGTTTCAGAGAATCTCGGGTTTGAAAGAAGCGCAAAAATCATGGCCTACATCGGGTACACGTGGATGGGGCTTCTCTTTCTTTTCGTTTCCGCCTCTCTCTTCCTGGACGGGGTCGGCCTGATAGGCTACGTGGCGCGCATGGTGAATCGAAAATTTCCCTCGATCCTTGCCCTGTCGAGCCGGCAGGCCTTTTTTGCCGCGCTCATCGCCGCCGTCCTGGCCGCGGCTTACGGTTCTTTCGAGGCCTGGCAGGTTCGGACCGAGCATATCACTATCCGCACCGCCAAAGTGGCCGATACGGAAGGGCCGATTCGCATCGCCCAGATATCGGATGTCCACCTGGGTTTGATTGTGCGGGAAGCGAGGCTTGAAAAGATTCTTCAGAAAGTGAAAGAGGCTTCCCCGGATATTTTTGTCTCCACGGGTGACCTCGTAGACGGCCAGACCGACAACCTGACCCGTACGGCCGCCATGTTCCGGGAGATCAACCCAAGACTCGGAAAATTCGCGATCACCGGAAATCACGAGTTCTACGCAGGGATCAAGCTTTCCCTTGATTTCATGGAGCAGGCCGGGTTCACGTTGCTTCGAGGGCAAGGCATGACCGTGTCGGGGCTGCTGAACATCGCCGGTGTGGATGATCCGGCAGGGAGGGGTTTTGACGTGGTGAAGGAAGGTCCGGAAAGATCCATCCTGTCGGGATTGCCCAGGGACAAGTTCACCGTGCTCCTCAAGCACCGTCCCGTCGTGAGTGAAGGGTCTGCGGCATTATTCGATCTTCAGCTTTCCGGCCACGCCCACAAAGGCCAGATTTTTCCTTTCACGATTGTCGTGAGGCTGTTCTTTCCCAAGATCGCGGGGCTCTATGACCTTCCTTCCGGATCTTTCCTTTACGTGAGCAGGGGCAGCGGAACCTGGGGCCCGCCCATCCGCTTTCTCTCCCCTCCCGAAGTGACGGTCATCGACATCGTGCCGGAAAAAGCAGCACAGGCCGCCCAGCCCAAATCACAGTCCTCTTCGTGATGGCCTTCGGAGGAAGCGTCGGTATATGATGAATAAGGCTGCCTGGCGGCCGGAAATTGTCAAATCACAAGGACGTCTTGATTTTCTCACTAACTCCTCCGGAACCCCGGCTGGAGTTTATCCTGAGCGAGGTCGAAGGGCCGGGGTGGCAGGGTCGCCAAAGGAGATTTTCCTTAAGTTAACGGCATTGCGCATCAAGGTGCCGAACCAGGAGATTTAAAAGCCTTGCGGCCGAAACACCCGCGCTTGCATCGACATGGCGGCCTTATTTCCGGTCACAGCTTCAGGCTTCCATTGACATGGAGGGGCAAATCCTTTACCCTGCGAAGAAACGAAGTTCCACCACTGATGAGGATGCAGAGATGCAGCCCCTCCGAAAAGGTATCCTGCGCATTTTTTCCATGAGTCTTTTGTTTCAAGGAAACCGGTCAACGAAACCATTTAATCAGCCAATATGCAGAAGTTTGTTTCAGGCGGACAGATAAAACAAACTCAAAAAAAAGCTTTGAAACGTCATGGAGGTGCGAATCATGTCCGGATTACGTCTTCTGACAAGAGGGGTGTGCCTTGTTGTCGTGGCAATGTTTTTTGCCGGATGCGCCATGAGCTACACCGTCAAGGAGCCTGTTCCTTCCTCCATCCATTACACGAAGAAAGATATCGGGGCGACAACGGTAACCATTATAGACAAGAGAACCGGCAGTGATTCGATTTTTCTCGCGAAGGTGATCGGCATAGGGGGGTCTTTATCGGATTCCGTAAGTCTTAAAATCGATGGTATGGAAGATCCGGTCGGCTATTTTTCACACCAACTGGAAAAGGAACTTACGAACCGGGGAATCCCCGTCAAATGTGTTGTCGGGCAAACGGCGTCTGAAGGACTGATTCTGCTGATCCATCAGTACCAGATCGTCAACATACGGGCCACCGGTTTCTCGCCCTGGGAAGCCTGTCACGTGTTCTATGGCACCATCGTCGCCGAGGGGAAGGAAAAGCCGATCAAAGCCTATTTTTATAATGGAAAAACCCCGATGTGGGATATGAAGGAAATTGAAGAACCCTGTTTTACCATCCCGGTATCCATCATGATCAAAGAAGTCGCGTCAAAAATCAATCGAGTTGTTTTCGATCTTCGCGCACCGGACGAGAAGATAGACGAACTCACCGCTCAAATCAATGCTGAGACAGGAAAAGATCAGAAGAACCCCTATGACCGCCCCTTCTGGGAAGTCCTCGAGCTTGGCTATTCCAACAATCCCAAGGCCATGGAGCCCCTGAAAAAATACGCGCAGGATAGTGACGAGTTTTTCAAATCATGTGCTCTGTCCGCTATCGGCACGCTCGGAGCCGACGGTCAGCTCGAATTCCTCCTTCAGCATTACAGGACAGGCGCGTACAACGACAAGTACATGGCAGCGAAATCAATCGGAGATATCGGAACCCCGGAAGCTTTGCAGATTCTTCGGGACACGAAGAAGGACCCGGCTTATGCAAGCGAAGGCGGTCTGAAATACTGCGTTGATTTATATGCACCATAAGGGCTCAGGAAAGTCATTGCTTTTGTCGAAACCGCGTGGTTGGTATAACCGGAACAAACAGAAAGGGAGGTGCGGCATGAATTCAAGAATGCGTTTTTTGGGGATTGCGCTGATCATGAGTTCCACCCTCTTTATCCTGTCTTGCGGAGGGACCATGACCAAAGGGGAGAACTGGCTCGCTTCCAAGACGGACAAACCTGAAGTGAATGTTTCAGGCAGATGGTCCTCTCCCGAATGGGGCGAAGGGTCACTCCAACAAGAAGGGAACCGTATTACCGGGGTGCTCGGTGATTATCCTGTAAAAGGCGTTGTCAGCGGAAAAGAACTCTATTTGATGATGTATTCAGGTGACAGAGTGCACTACTTTGCAGAACTCAGGGCTACCGATGAGAACACTTTCAATGGAATGTATTCCGCCAAGTACGCCACGATTGACGATTCGAAAAAAGCTCCGCCACTGACAAGGTCGATGAGTCTTTTAAAATTGGCCCCTTAACCAAGAGCGTCCCGCATTAGTCCTAGTCATCCGGTGGATCTCGAACCAGGTCGGTGACAGGCCTGGGGTAAGGGAAGATTTTTGCCCGTCTTGGTCAAACTGAACATCGGCGATTTCACCCCGAAGCCGGGGAAAAGGGGGCCGGTCTCGTATCCATGAGCCGAGCCTCTATCCGCGAGCCGTTCGTGGTTAAAAAACTATGAAAAAGAATGGCCCGGGAGACCGTCTGCACCTCCTGCGTTCAATGTTTTGCCTCCGTGCATTTTCATCGACTCCCGGGAGTTTTAATTGGCGCTGATCACAGGGGCATGATTCCCTAATCCACTGAACCGCTGGGAACAGGTATTTATCTACAACCATATGGCGCAAGGCGGAAAAACTTTGCCGAGCGGGAAATGGAAGGCTCTGGAAGAAATCCCCAACACGGTTTCCAAGCTGGTATCCATGCGCGATCAGGTAGAAACGCCTCTGCTTGAAAGATTCAGCGGCCGCAAGACCGAACTACTGCAGGCAGCGCTCGCCGTTGGGGGTAAAGAGAGGGGAGATAGAGAATGGCAGGCCGATTTGGCCATTCTATTCAACCCCCTGCCGCGAGTGCCTGTGATATTGCTGTTCTGGGACGAGATTCCCGGGGAGCTTTTCGGGGCCAAAGTGAAGCTGCTCTTCGACACCACGGTCACTGAACACCTCGACATCGAATCGATCATTTTCATGAGTGAGCGCCTCCGCCAGATGCTCCTCGGAGCGGCGGATTCTGCGCCGGCTTAGTCGACCTCGGGGGTTGCATGTTTCTTGGTCCTCCACCGTTTTCCTTCAAGACCAGAAAGGCAAGGTAAAGGGGTGTCTCCACATCCAGAGATGAGGGAAATCCGTGATTATGGTTTCAGGTATCTCGTTCGGGCCCCCAAAGGAGACACGTTGCCCGTTGATTTTTCCGAAGAGGCGGCCCGGAGGGTGGGGCGTTTCCATCGACAGCTTCCGGGGTACCGGCCTACCGAGCTCGTGCGCTGGAGCCACCTCGCGGAAACGTGGGGCGTCAAGGAAGTGTTCATAAAGGACGAGTCGGCCCGCTTCAACCTCAAGGCCTTCAAAGTCCTGGGCGGCAGTTACGCCGCGGCGCGCATCATGTGTCAGAAATTGGGCATGAGCCCGGACGACATGGATTTCGCCTACCTTGCCGGCGATGAGGTGCGGGAGCGCATCGGGCGGATCACCTTCACCGCCGCTACAGACGGCAACCACGGACGGGGTGTTGCCTGGGCCGCGGAGCAGCTTCACCAACACGCGGTCATCTACATGCCCAAGGGCGCGGCCCGCTCTCGGGTCGAAAACATCCGCTCCCACGGGGCGACCGTGATCGTGACCGACTTCAACTACGATGACGCCGTCCGGTTGTGCCGCCGAAGGGCGGAAGAAAATGGCTGGTATGTGATCCAGGACACGGCGTGGGAAGGCTACACCGAGATCCCCCTCTGGATCATGCAGGGTTACATGACGATGTGCGTCGAAACAGTGGACCAAATGTGCCTGACAGGGCTCCGGCCCACCCATGTCTTCGTCCAGGTCGGCGTAGGCTCGCTGGCCGGTGCCGTCGTCGGATGTCTGCTCAACAAGTTCAGAAATCAACCGCCAGGGTTCATCACCGTGGAGCCAACCAATGCCGCCTGCATTTTCGAATCCGCCACTGCCGCCGACGGCCGTCCCCATGCGGTGACCGGCGATCTGAACACGGTCATGGCCGGCCTGGCCTGTGGTGAGCCGAACCCCATCGGGTGGGATATCCTGCGCGACTTCTGTTCCTGTTATGTGAGCTGCGAGGACTTCGTGGCCGCCAACGGGATTCGCATCCTGGCCAATCCCTTGAAAGGAGACAGCCCCGTGGAGGCTGGAGAGTCCGGAGCTGTGGGCCTGGGCGTGCTGGATCTCCTCTGCAACAACGATAAGTTTGGGGAACTGAAACAGGCATTGGCGATCGATTCCGATTCAACGGTGCTTTTCTTCAATACCGAAGGGGCTACCGACCCTGAGAGCTACCGGGAAATCGTCTGGCACGGAAAATATCCATCCTTATTTTAGGGATTGTGGGTTTAGTTCCCCGCACCTTGCCGCAGTTTCGTCATTCCTGTCCTTCGGCTTCACTCAGGACAAACTCCGGCGGGTATCCGGGTATTGCGGGTCTTTCTGGACACGTGCCTGTCGCGGATGCCGCTTCCGCGGGTGAGACGATTGTGACGAAAGCTTTATATCGCAGACGTGTATTGAAAGAGAAGCGGGTTTCGGGAGAGCAGCCTCGCCTCATCCATCGACCAATAGGAATACCTCTCGCGGTCCTTCTCGATGCTTGACAGGAAATCCTGCCACAATATCCATTCGTATGCCTCAACCTCCTCCGTGTTGGGTTTCGGCTCATCGGTCGTGCGGCCCAAATAGACCGGGCAGATTTCGTTTTCAATGACGCCCCGAAAGGGAGGGCTCTGGTAGCGATAGTCGGGCAGGGCACAGACAAGGTCTGTGGCGCTCATCCCAAGCTCGTATTTGAGCCGCCGTTTGATGGCATCTTCCGTGGATTCGCCGGGCCCCGGGTGTCCACAAACACTGTTCGTCCATATTCCCGGCCAGACTTTCTTGCCAAGGGCTCGCTTCGTGATGAGCAGATCCCCAGTGCGGTTGAATATGAAACAAGAGAAGGCCAGATGGAGAGGTGTGGAGCCATGATGGCAGGCCAATTTTTCCGCGGTTCCAATGGGGTGACCGGCGTCATCAACAAGGACAATCAGTTCGTCGTCGTTCATAGCATCAGCGTGGGATCAGTTCACCTCTCAATAACAGAAATCTCAGGAAGTTTGCAACCTATTGACTGGGAAAAAATCGCAATTACATTGGGGCCAATTCAAGCGGAGAGGTTTTGTTGTTTGATATGTGGAATTTCTAAGCAAAAAGGGGGTGCGGATATGAACAAAAAAGGATCAAAATTGGGACGGTATGTGGTGACGGCCATAGCCGTCGTGGCTCTGCTTTTCATGGGAAGCATTCCCGCTGGAGCCGAGGATAAAGCCGACGCCCAGGCTATCGTGGACAAGGCAAAGATTACGCTGAATACCTTCATGCGTGACACCAATTACACCTGGCTTCACGAGAACCTCAAGAATGCGAAGGGCCTTTTGATTTATCCTCAAGTGCTCAAAGCCGGGTTCATTCTTGGTGGTTCAGGAGGGACCGGTGTTTTCCTGGCAAGGGATGCGAAGACCGGGGATTGGAGCCAGCCGGCTTTCTACACGGTGGGCGCGGCCAGCATCGGTTTTCAAATCGGCGGTGAAGCTGCAGAGGTCGTGATTCTGGCGATGACGCAAAAGGCTGTGGATTCGCTTTACACAACGTCTGTGAAGCTTGGGGGAGACACCTCGGTTGCAGCAGGGCCTTATGGAGTCGGGGCCAAAGCGAATGTGACGGCCGACTTCATTGCTTTTTCGATAAGCAAGGGAGCGTATGCCGGTCTGAACCTCGAAGGGTCTGTGGTGGGGGTGAGGGACAGCCTCAACAAGGCCTACTACGGGAAGGACGTCACGCCCGTGCAGATCATCGTGGAGAAAAAAGCGAGCAACAAAGGGTCGGCGCAACTTCGTGCTGATTTGAAGAAAGCAGCCAAATAGCAGGTCTCGCCGAGAACAAAGGCAGAAACTAATATGGGGGCTGGGTCATTAGGCCCGGCCCCCTTTATTGCTCCACGGAAAACCTGGTTCTCATATCTCCCCTATGTCCGCTAGATGAGGTTGAAGTCTTCGACGATGATCTGACGGTCTTTTACGCCCATGGCCTTGAATTGCCGGATCAGGGATTCGACCATGGGCGAAGGGCCGCAGAGAAAAATATTCTTGTTTTTCACTCCTCCCCTGACCCGCTGATTCACATAACCGGCCGTGATCCTTTCCTGATTTGAGGTCAGGTACAGTTCGTAGTAATGGCCCCGCTTTTCAAAGGCCTTGAATCCGTGGAAATGGCTCATGGTTACTTCATGACGGATGTCGTCATCAAAGCTCGCCTCTTCCGCGGTTCGACACACGTAGAAGAGATAGACGAGCGGGCTCTTCCATGTCTTGATCAACTCGGGGTGCAGCCGGCGAAGGCGTTTGGGCACGTCCCGGCTGTCCAGCCTCTCTTCCGAGTGAAGGGCCACGTGCCACATGCCGAGAAAGGGGGTAATCCCGATCCCTCCCCCCACAAAAACGCAGTCCCCTTGAGCGGAAAGGAACCGCTCGCTGAAGTGCCCGTAAGGTCCATAGAGGGTCACCGGGTCCCCTTTTTCAAGCCTTTCGAGGGAGCGGGTGTGGTCGCCCGATTTTTTGATCCCCAGTTTGATGAGATTGTCAAGGTTGTAGCCGCAGGCGATCGAATAAGGGTGGGGCTCCGGTGTGATCCCCTCCTTGTGGACGACCAGGTAGACGAACTGGCTTGGCCTGAAGTCCATTTCCCCCTGTTTCGGGCTGAGGGTGACCTCGAGAACGTCGCCGTGCCTGGAGAGGCCGGAGACGGAGTATTGAAAACAGGGACCGATGAAGCGATAAAGGAATCGGATGTAAATGAAACTCACGAGGGCGAGGAGAAGGAAACCATAGATCCAAATTCTCAGCAAAGGATAGGCGGCGACGTCTTTATCGACCACGAAAACATGGGCCGCAACCAGGAGCAGGACCAGACCGAACCACTCGTGGGTCTTCTTCCATCGGTGGTAGGGCAGCTTTATCCACAGGGTCACGGCGATCAGCCCCGCCATGACGAGAAAGGCCGTGACGCCGATGTTTTGCCCCCAGAGGTAGCGGTCCCCCATGGGTCGGCGAAATCCCAGTTCCTGGAGGAATGCGATAAGGTCCGGGAGGTTGTGGGCCGAAAGGAAAAGGGGATGAAGGATGATCAGGAAAAAGGCCCACTGTCCGATCCGTTTGTGAACCTGGTAAACCTTGTCCAACCCACCAAAGAAGGTCTCCAGGAAGAAGAATCTCCCGGACAGAATAATCCCCCAACACATCAGCACGGTCGCGCTCAAAGATGCAGCCTTTGCAGGGTATTTGTAAGGGTCCGAGAACCAGTCCTGGTAGTAGACTTTGCTTCCGAGCCAAATGATCAGCGTGGCACACACGGTGAGAAGGACGGGCCACATCTTCTGTTGAGTTTTCGAGATGGTGAGCACCGATTCAGCGTTCCTCCCGGGAATCCGCACGGCAAACGGTCGACTTTAAGCAGCGTCTGCGCGCAAGCGCATCAGCGAGAAGGAACCAGCCTGAGCAGACGATCCCCTTCCTTGCGCCCCGGGCCGTAGGCGTCCGTGTCGGAGGTGATCACGTAGATCGCCCCGTCGATGCCCTGGGCCACGTCCCGCAAGCGGCCGAAGCGGTCCTCGAGAAGAAACTCCTGCTCAACAGGTTCCTGGTCCCTGAACTTCACCCGCACGAGCTTGCGTCCCACCAGGGTGGCAAGAAAGAAATCGTTTTTCCATTGAGGGAAGGTGTCGCCCGTGTAGAACATGGCACCCGCCGGAGCGACAGCCGGGGTGTATTCGAGAAGGGGAGCGATCATCCCCTCTCGGTTGTCTCGGTGATGAACGAGGGGCCATCCGTAGTTTCCGCCCGCCACAATGATGTTCACTTCGTCGCCGCCGCCCGGGGCATCGTTCCACGAAGGCCCATGCTCGGTCTGCACGATGTAGCCTGTTCCGGGCTGCACCGCCATACCCTGGGAATTGCGGTTGCCGTATGAAAATATCTCGGGCCGGGCGTCCTTGCGCCCTGCGAAGGGATTGTCCGAGGGAAGGGTGCCGTCCTCGTTCAGCCGAAGGGTCTTGCCGTTCAAGTCCATCAGGTCCTGCGCCCTCTTTCCCTCGCCGCGCTCGCCCAGGGTGAGGTAGAGCTTCCCATCCGGTCCGAAAGCCATGCGGCACCCGAAGTGTTTGGGCTTGTCGCTGCCGGGAAAACCGGGGAAAACCACTTTCATTTCCTAGAGCCCTTCAGGGGTTTCTTTGAACCGTGCGATCCGGGTCATGAGACCGGCATCCGAATCCACGGTGTAGGCAAGGTATATGAGCCGGTTCGAAGCATACCCGGGATGGAGGGCCATGTCGAGCAGCCCGCCCTTGCCCTGGTAGGCTACCCTGGGAACCCCGGGCACCGGAGCGGACCGCAGCCGGCCGTTTTCGACGACGCTCAACCTGCCGGGCCGTTCCGTGATGAAAATGCGGCCGTCCGGCACAGGGACGACGGCCCACGGACTCTCGAGTCCCTGGAAGACCACATCGACCTTGTACGTTCCTTTGCCGGATTCGACGACAGGGACCATTGGCGAAGTTACCCTCGCGCGCAGCCAGGCGGCTAGGTCGTAGGCCCCTCCTGTGTCGGGGGTAAAGATCGAAAAGATGCACACCAGCGAAAATAATCTCCACAACGGTTTCATCTGAATCTCCCTGAAGAACTCCCACCCGGATCAGCCTTTGATGCCTGAGGTCAGAAAGCTCTTGATGAAGGTCCTCTGGGTGGCAAGGAAGAAAACGATGATGGGGGCGCACACAAAGAGAGTGGCGGCCATCAGAAGGGTCCAGTCAGATCCGCTTTCCTGCTGAACAAACATGCCCAGGCCGATCGTCAGGGTCCGGACGCGGTCCAGATCCGTTATGATCAGAGGCCAGAAGTAGTCGTTCCAGTGGGTGGCGATGCTGATCATGGAAAAAGTCACGATCGTGGGTCGGGAGAGGGGTATGAGAACATGCCAGATGAAGCGCAGGTGGCCGGCGCCGTCGATGAGGGCTGCGTCCTCCAGGGCATTCGGCACCTGCTTGAAGGTCTGACGGAGCATGAAGGTCCCGAAACCGCTCGCCACGAAGGGGAGGATCAGGCCGGTGCGGGTGTTGAGCAAACCGAGCTTTTTCGTGATCAGGTAGTTGGGAATGATGATGGACTCCAGGGGGAGCATGATCTGAATGACGAAGAGGAGGAACATGACGTCCTTGCCGGGGAAGTCAAGGCGGGCGAAAGCATAGGCCGCGGGGATGACCAGGAGGAGTTGGATGACCAGGATTCCCAGACAGACGATGACGGTGTTAAGCATGTAAAGCCAGAACGGCGCCCGGTCCATGATCTTCACGAAATTGGTCCACATGAATTTGTCCGGGATGAGACTCAGCATGGGGGTGAACACTTCTCCAGGACTCTTGAGGGCGGTGGAAACGAGCCACACGAAAGGAAGGATCATGGCAATCGCGGCAAACTGGAGAAGGAGCACTTTCAAAACCACTTCGTATTTTTTCTCTTCCATGAACCGATCTCCAAATTAGTCCGCCGTGTATGTGATCCGCTTGCCGAATACACCGAAAATGACCAGGGTCAGGCCGAGAAGAAACAGAACCAGGATCGTGGTGAGAGTGGAGGCGATCCCCCAGTCGAAGAACTTGAACCCGTTTTCATAGATGTAGTAGACAATCACGTTGGAGCTGTTTCCCGGTCCCCCCTCGGTCATGAGGTGGATCTGGTCAAAGACGCGGAACGTCAAAATGATGGCCACCACAAGCACGAAAAGGGACGTAGGCCCCACCAGCGGGAAGGTGATCGTCACATGGCGGCGCCACCATCCGGCTCCATCGATGTAAGCCGCCTCATAGAGTTCTCGATTCACGTTCTGAAGCCCGGCGAGATAGATGAGCATGAAGAAGCCCAGGTTCTTCCAGAAGGTCATGATGATAAGGGCCCACAGGGAGGTTTCGGAGCTTCCGAGCCATCCGAGCTTGGGAAGTCCGAACTTGCTCAGCAGGATATTGAGGACCCCCAGATTGGGCGAGTAGATGTACACCCAGAGCATGGCTGCCGCAGCCATGGGAATGAGCGTAGGGTAAAACAGACTGTAGATGTAATACACGCGGCCCTTGATCCGTTCGTCGATGAGGATGGCAAAGACCAGGGCCAGGAACATGGTGGGAAAGATGCTCACGGTGACAAAGAAGAAGGAGTTCTTCATGACCAGCCAGAATACGTCATGATGCCAGAGCTTCACGAAGTTCTCTAAGCCGCAGAATTTCGGCTTGAATGAGAGGAGATTCCAACGGTTGAAAGCGAGCCACGTTGACCACATGATCGGAAGGTAGGTGAAGAGGAACAGAAAGAACAGCCCCGGAATCAGGAAGAGGTAGGCCCGGTATTTTTCGAAATGTTCTCTCATGGCTTCTCAAATCGTCGGAGTCCCCTTCGGGAGCGAAAGGGACTCCGGCACCATATTGACTATTTACCCTGGATGGCGTCTTCCATCATCTTGTGAGCGTCCTGGAGAGCCTGCGCGGGTGTTTTCTTTCCCTCGAGGGCGGCATCCAGGTTCGTGGTCATGGCATTTCGGATCAACTGGTAATTGACCGCCATCATCTTGGGATAGGCGTACTTGAGCTGATCCCTCGCCACCGTCATTTGCGGGAACTGTTTCAGAAAATCCTTCATGTCCTGAAGATCATAGGACTTCTTGTTCACCGCCACGTAACCGGATTCGATACTCCAGTAACCGGCCATGTCCGGGCGGGTCATGAACTTCGAAAACTTCCAGGCCGCATCCTGATTTTCTTTCGGAATGCCCTTGAAGATGTGAAAATCACCCCCGCCCACGGGTGTCCCGAACTGTTTCTTCTTGGGCTGGAAAGCCGCACCCCATTCGAACTTGGCGGTCTTCCTGATCTTGGCCATGCCGCCGGTGGAGTAGTACATCATGGCGGTGACCCCTCCGATGAAATCGTCAGGGGTGATGTTCCATGGGCGGAGGACCGGGCACACCTTCATATCCTGCATGAGTTTCACCCAGAGCTTGAGCGCCTCCAGGTTCTCCGGGGAGTTGAAGGTCACGGTCAGCCCGTCTTCCTTGATCAACTGCGAACCGTTCTGCCTGGAGAAGGCTTCAAAGATCCAGTCGTTCCATCCGCCCGGGATAATGAGACCGTACTGTTTGGTCTGGTTCCCTTCCCGGATGGTCAGAATCTCGGCATACTTTACCAGTTCGTCCCACGTTTCGGGCGGACGGTTCGGATCAAGTCCCGCTGCTTTCAGTTTGTCCCCGGCAGCCCGGAACATGTCCTTGTTCCAGTAGAGAATCGGGGTGCTCCGCTGAAAGGGAAACCCGTAGATCTTGCCGTCCCGGCCGTAGGCATTGCCCAAGAAACCTTCGTAGAAATCGTCAAGAAACTTCTTTCCTCCTTCCGCCTGGATGTAGGGATCCAGAGGGATAATGGATTCCATCTGCAGGAGGGAGTAAAGTTCCGAGATTTCAACCACGGCAATATCCGGCGGATTTCCGCCGAGCACGGCCGTCTGCACCTTTTGCATGGTCTGATTGTAATTGCCCGCGTAAACAGGCTCGACGTCGATCCCCGGATTTTCTTTCTCGAATTTCTCGACCATCCCGTTGATCACGGCAACAAGGGGACCGGCTACACCCACCGGGTAGTAGAACTTCAGTTGCACCTTTGCCCACGCAGGGGTGGAAAATGCCAGGGCCACCAATACGACGAGGAGTAAAGCGCCAGCTCTTCTCTTCATGGAATTCCTCCTTTCATGGTGAATAGTATTGGTTAATAGGTTTCCTTTCCGACACGGACCATTTCCGCAACATCGATCATTGAGCATTGACCAGCCCTCACCCTGCGTTCAGGGAAAGGTGGGGCGGGTCGATGGAGAAAAGATGCAGTTTTTCCATGTCCGCCACGAGCTCGATTTCCTTTCCCAGGGTCGCCCGGGTGTGGGAGTCGACCTGCGCCACAACGGTCGCGTTTCCGAGAAGAATTTGCAGGATCACAAAGGATCCCACAGGTTCGATCAATTCCACCCTTGCCTTGATGACGTTCCGGGGGTCGTATTCCTTGATAAAGTCCCGGTCGTAAAGGTGCTCAGGTCGGATGCCGAAAAAACATTGTTGACCCCGATGCGGGGCGTAGTGGCCGGCCCTGGAGGGCGGAACGGGAAGGCGAAAAGACCCTCCGTCGACCCAGAGGGAGCCCTCTTTTTCGACCAGCTCCGCCTCCAGGAAGTTCATGGCAGGGCTTCCGATGAATCCTGCGACAAACAGGTTGTCAGGATTGTCATACACGTCGATCGGTTTGCCGGCCTGCATGATCTTGCCGTCATTCATGATGACGATCTTGCTCCCCATGGTCATGGCCTCGATTTGATCGTGGGTCACGTAGATGATGGTGGTCTGGAGGCGGTGGTGAAGTTTCAAAATTTCACCGCGCATCTGAACCCTCAATTTGGCGTCGAGGTTGCTGAGAGGTTCATCGAAAAGAAATACGGCGGGCTTGCGTACGATGGCGCGGCCGACGGCGACCCGCTGACGCTGCCCGCCTGAAAGCTCGCGCGGCTTCCTGTTCAGGAGTTCGGATATTTCCAGGATTTCGGCTGCCTCGTGGACTCTGCGGTCAATCTCGGACTTCTGAAATCGCCGGAGCTGGAGGCCGAAAGCCATGTTCCTGTAAACGGTCATGTGCGGGTACAGGGCGTAGTTTTGAAAGACCATGGCTATGTCGCGGTCCTTAGGATGAACCTGATTGACGACGCGCCCTCCGATTTCGATGGTTCCTTCGGTGATTTTTTCAAGGCCGGCCAGCATGCGCAGGGAAGTGGATTTGCCGCAGCCCGAAGGCCCGACAAGGACGACGAACTCCTTGTCGTCGATGTGGTAATGGAAATCCTTGACGGCGGTGAAATCTCCGAATTTCTTGGTCACATGATTGAAGGTCACGGTTGCCATGTTTCTTGCTCCAAAAAGCTCATCGCCACAGGCCCTTGCCTCTTATAGTTTACGGGGTGTGGCGTGTCAAGGTTCAGCGCCCTGCTTTCTCCGGTGCCCGATGAAATGCCGGGATCGCCACAACCGAGAGCCCGGTTTCCCTTGACAGGCTCGGGGACATCTTCTAGCTTCCTGAATTCAGAAGGATTCTGAGGGAGCCATGGGGAAATTGCGAAAATTGAGCAACACGGTCAGCCGGCTCGAGGAGGGAGCCTTGTCCGTCGACCTTGTCAGGACATCCCGGGGTTTGCTTCGGATTGGGGCCATGCCGGACATTTCGAAGCTCATGAATCAACTGAGGGTCGAGGTGGAAGGGGTGGTGGTTCCCGACTGGGAAGTCTCGCAGGGTGGGGACAACTACATCGGAGAGGAGTTCGTGCAGTGGCGGGCACACATTTTTGGAAGCCCGCGCAAAGATTATATCGGGAAGGCTGCGAATCTGGACGTTCTTTACGGGAACCTTGATCGGACCTTCTCCTATTTTTTCGACCGCAAGATGATATCCATTGTGAAAAAGGGATGGCTGAGCAAGTGGGTGAACAGGCGGCCGGTCGATGGAGTCTATGAATCCGGGCCTGTTCGCATTCGGTTTGAAAAAGACAACATCCTGATGTTCGAAGAGGGGCGGCAAATCTATGATCGCCGTGCGTGCCGATCGCCCGTCGAGCCGGGCATCCTTGTTCAAGAAGCGTTGGCCGGGGTTCGACCTGATCACATCGAAAGGGACGACCTCGAAGTCACGGTGGCGGGAAGCGGGAACGGGTTCTATGGAACGAGTGCCAGTTTCATCGCCCGGTATGGGGACAGGGTGTTGTGGATCGACCCCTGTGCTCAACCAGCCCACAGCCTGGCGAAGATCGGCGTCCACTGGGACGATGTGACCGACTTCTTTTTCACCCACAACCACGAGGACCACATCCTGGGGTTTTCAGCCTGCTTGAAACGGAAAATGGAACGGCGGGAGCGGCTCAGGATCATCACGGCGAAAAGCATCTTCGAGGTGCTGCGGGAGCAGTATCTCCCGCTCTTCCCTGACATGGACCGATGGATGGACTGGATGGAGATCACACCGGGGAAAGATCTGGAGCTGAAGGGCATGACGTTGACAGCCCGGTGGAACCATCACTTTCTGCCCTACGGCGCCCTCGGGCTGAAGATCTCGGCAGGAGGGAAGATCTGGGGCCTGTCGGGCGACACCAAATTTGATCGCCGGATCAACGAGGTTCTCAACAGGAAAGAGTTGACCGAGTCGTGGTTTCAGGACTGCGGACTCATTTTTCACGAAGTGGACTTCGTCAACCCCAGGGGGGTTCACACGTACTGGAAAGAGCTCGAGCGCATCAGAGAGTCGGTCAAAGGGGAGGTCTTTGCCTATCATACGGCACCGATTGAAAACCCGCCCATCCCCATCGCTCAGGAGGGGAAGACTTACAGGATAGATTGAAGGATATACAGGTGTTGGGGAGAGGCGACTTCCGTGACGCTCACTGGTTGCCGATGAGGGATTTCAGGATGTCCGGGCGGTTGGTGATGATGCCGTCCACGCCCATGTCCATGAGGCGGATCATGGCCTTCCGGTCGTCGACGGTCCATGGATACACGCTGATCCCCAAGCGATGGGCTTCTTCAACCCCTTCGGAGGTGACGGATTTGTAATGGGGACCCCATGAATTGCCTCCTGCAGCATGTACGGCTCTCGGAATGGAACCCTGGAAGTCGTCCACATCGATTCCGGCGGTCCAGGGTGACGGCCCAGGCTTTCCCGGCTTGATGTTGTCCAGAGTGCCCGAAGAGAGGGAAAGGTAGACGGTGGGAATTTGAGGCGCCGTCTTCCCTGCGTAGGCAAGGGCACGCCAGTCAAAGGAGAGGAAGAGCGTCCGAGCCAAAAAGTCGTTCTGCTGCAATACCTGGATGACCTTTTCGACCACCCTTTCATAGGCAGGGGTCGCATCTGTTCTTTCCGGCGATGTCTTGATTTCGATCCACAGCTTGGTCTTGTCGTGACCTCCGTTTCTCAGGAGGGAGAGCACTTCACCGAGCATGGGAATGCGCTCCCCATCCGCAGGCTGCTGATCCGGGTAGCGCCTCGAGTATAGGGTGTAGGGCTTGAGCCGGCCCACGTCATAGGTTTTCACTTCAGCCAGGGTGAGATCCTTGATGAGGGGGCCGGAGGAACCCTCGATCCACTTTCCGTCTGCGTTCCGCGTCGTTTCCGGCTTGAGGGCGAAGTCGTGGTGAACGACCACCTCGCCGTCCGCCGTGAGAAGCACGTCCATCTCCAAGCCATCGACGCCGAGATCCAAAGCCTTCCTGAATGCCGCCAGGGTGTTCTCCGGAACCAGGCCCGCCGCGCCACGGTGTCCGATCACCTGGATCTCACCTTGGCGCGATGGATCGGTGGCGCAACTGTCCCTGCGGCGGGTATCGCCCAGTGCCAAAAGTAGGGCCAGGATCGCAAAGACAGATACGCCGACCTTTATTCCTCGTGTCACCAGGTGAGCTTTTTCCATTTCGGAAGATTCCCGGGCGCGATTCATAAACCGTAGATGATTCAGGATACGCCCATCGGGGGCGTTCAGCAAGATCGGAAACGGCATCTCCGTCAGGTTTATTTGAGCCCTTGTTTCCTTCTTGACTAGGACCGGAAATCGCTCTAAGGTAGGCTTCAAGTTGCTGAGTTTCAGGGAAAACCTCGGGCTTAACGAAAATAGGAATGGGTCTGGTGTTTCGTGGAAATGGGTCAACCTGCTTTCAAGGAAAGGGGGTATCGGACATGAAACTTGGTAAGTGGATTCTGGTCTGTGTGGCGGCCGTGCTGGTGTCTTTTCCCGCCGGCGTTTGCGCGAAAACAACGGTTCAATGGTGGCATGCCCACGGGGGGCAACTCGGTGAAAAGGTCAATGAAATCGCGGCAGGGTTCAACAAGTCTCAAAACGACTATGAGGTGGTGGCCACCTACAAGGGAAGCTATGCGGATACGATGACCGCCGGTATCGCCGCTTTCCGCTCTAAGAATCCTCCCCACATTCTCCAGGTTTTCGAGGTGGGAACGGCTTCGATGATGGCTGCCAAGGGAGCGGTCAAGCCGGTCTATCAGGTCATGAAAGACTCGGGCCTGCCCTTTGACCCTGGCGCGTTTCTTCCAACCGTGACGGCCTATTACACGACGGCGGACGGCAAGATGATCTCCATGCCTTTCAACAGCTCGACGCCCGTCCTCTATTTCAGCAAGGATGGATTCAAGAAGGCGGGGCTCGATCCGAACAAGCCTCCCAAAACATGGCCGGAAGTCGCCGAATGTGCCAAGAAACTGGTTGCTGCCGGTTATCAGGGCGGATTTTCCAGCGCCTGGACCTCCTGGATCCACATCGAGAATCTAAGCGCATGGCACAATGTCCCCATGGGAACCAAGGCGAACGGTTTCGGCGGGCTGGATGCAAAGCTCACCTACAACAGCCCCCTGCACGTCAAACACTTCCAGCAACTGGCGGACTGGCAGAAAGACAAGGTCTTCGTGTACGGCGGCAGGACCAACAAGGGGAACGCCAAGTTCTCCTCGGAAGAGGTGGCAATGTACACCGAATCCTCTGCAGGGTATGCGGGCTTCAAGAAAACCTGCAAGTTCGACTTTGGAACCGGCATGCTTCCATACTGGCCGGGCGTGAAAGGGGCGCCTCAGAACACCATCATCGGCGGTGCAAGCCTCTGGGTCATGGCCGGTCATCCGAAAGGGGATTACAAGGCCGTGGCCGCCTTCTTCAACTACCTGTCCTCCCCTGAAGTCCAGGCGGACTGGCACCTGGCAACCGGCTATCTTCCCATCACCATGGCGGCCTACGAGTTGACCAAGAAGCAGGGATTCTACGACAAGAACCCGGATATGGAAACCGCCCTGAAGCAGATGACCCTTCACAAGCCCACGGAAAATTCGAAGGGGCTTCGATTCGGCAACTTTGCCCAGATCCGGGACATCAATGACAGTGAATTCGAAGCGATTTTTGCCGGCCAGAAGACCGCCCAGCAGGGTCTGGACGACGCGGTTGCAGCCGGGAACAAACTGCTCCGCAAGTTTGAGGAAGACAACAAGTAAAGGCTGTTGACTCAAGTGGGCCTGCCTGCGGGAGCAGGCGGGCCCGGCCGTCATTCCTATGGAAAAGCGAGTCGTCTTCAAGAACAGGCTCCTGCCTTATCTCCTCGTTGCGCCCCAGATCATCATCACGCTGGTCTTTTTCATCTGGCCCGCATCACAGGCCCTCTACCAGTCCGTGTTGAGAGAAGATCCCTTCGGGCTCTCCACACGGTTCGTGGGGCTCAAGAATTTTCTCTATATTTTCACGGATGCCGCGTATCTCCACTCCTTCAAGGTCACGGTGGTCTTCAGCTTTTCCGTGGCGGCCCTTTCCATGGGCATCGCCCTTGTTCTGGCGCTCATGGCGGACCGGGCGATCCGGGGCGCCACGGTGTACAAGACCTTGATCATTTGGCCCTATGCGGTCGCGCCGGTCGTGGCCGGTGTGCTCTGGTTTTTCCTGTTCAACCCCACGGTGGGCATCGTTGTCATTTACCTCAAGGCGCTGGGGTTGGATTGGAACCACACCCTCAACGGGAAGCAGGCGATGCTCCTGGTTATCATCGCCGCGGCGTGGAGGGAGATCTCGTACAACTTCCTTTTTTTCCTGGCCGGACTTCAGGCGATTCCCAAGTCTTTCATCGAAGCCGCGGCCATCGACGGGGCGTCACCGGCAAGGAGATTCCTGACGATCGTCTTTCCCCTGCTTTCACCCACAACCTTTTTCCTGATTGTGGTCAATATCGTTTACGCGTTTTTCGACACCTTCGGCGTGATTCACGCCATCACGAGCGGAGGACCCAACTACGCCACCGACATTTTGGTCTACAAGGTCTACCACGACGGGTTCCTCAACCTGGACCTGGGGGGATCGGCGGCCCAATCGGTCATTCTCATGGTCATCGTGATCAGCCTGACGGTGATCCAGTTTCGATACATTGAGAGAAGGGTACATTACGCATGATGGTGGAACACCGCCCCGTCCTCACTTTGGTGACCCACGCCGTGCTGATCCTGGGCATGCTGATCCTGGCTTTTCCCATCTACGTGACCTTTGTCGCCTCGACCCACACCCTGGAGGAGATCGCCTCCCAGTTTCCCCTTCTGCCGGGCAGGCACCTGATAGAAAATTATACGAGGGCCCTCACGATGGGACCAAGAGACGTGGGGGCCACCGTGGGCACGATGATGTTCAACAGCCTGATCATGGCGCTCGGAATCACCTTCGGCAAGATCGCCATCTCCCTGACGGCGGCCTATGCGATCGTCTACTTCAGATTCCGGTTTCGCATGTTCTTCTTCTGGCTCATCTTCATTACGCTCATGCTGCCCGTGGAGGTGCGAATCCTGCCCACCTACAAGGTGGCTGCAGATTTGAAGATTCTCAATTCCTACCCGGGTCTGATCTTTCCGCTCATCGCCTCGGCGACGGCCACTTTTCTTTTCCGCCAGTTCTTCATGACCGTGCCGGACGAGTTGTGCGAAGCCGTGAGGATTGACGGGGGTGGACCCATCCGGTTTTTCTTCGACATCCTGCTGCCCATGTCCCGCACGTCCATTGCCGCCCTCTTCGTGATCCTGTTCATCTACGGTTGGAACCAGTACCTTTGGCCTCTGCTGATCACGACGGACGAGGGTTACTACACGGTCCTCATCGGCATCAAGCGGATGCTGGACGTGGGGGAAGGGCAGGCGGAGTGGCACATCATCATGGCCTCCACCATGCTGGGAATGATTCCTCCGGTGCTCATCGTCATTTTCATGCAGAAACAGTTTGTGAAAGGGATGACGGAAACGGAGAAATAGATGGCCGACGTGAGCTTGAGGCAGGTTTACAAGAAATTCGGGAGGAGCGAAGTGATTCACGGCGTGAGCTGCGACATCCGGGACGGCGAGTTCATCGTCATTCTAGGTCCTTCCGGGTGCGGCAAATCCACGCTCCTGCGTCTGGTCGCGGGCTTGGAGGACGTGACGACAGGGGACGTGCTCATCGACGGCAAGGTGGTCAATGACCTGGAGCCCGCGGCCCGCGACATCGCCATGGTGTTTCAGAACTACGCGCTCTATCCCCACATGAGCGTTTACAAAAACATGGCTTACGGTCTCAGAATCAGGGGAATGGCCAAGGACGACATTGATCGGAGGGTGATGAACGCTGCCAGGATTCTCGAACTGACCGGACTCCTGGATCGCAAACCCCGTGAGCTCTCAGGAGGACAGCGACAGCGGGTGGCCATGGGACGATGCATTGTGCGTGAACCCAAGGTGTTTCTGTTCGACGAACCTCTCAGCAATTTGGATGCCAAGCTCCGGGTGCAGATGCGCCTCGAGATCAGAAAACTCCACGAGGACCTCAAGGTGACGAGTATCTATGTCACCCATGATCAGGTAGAGGCCATGACCCTGGGGGATCGGCTCATTGTCATGGACAACGGCTACGCCGCACAGATCGGCACTCCCCTGGACGTGTATGAAAAACCCGCGAACCTGTTTGTGGCAGGCTTTATCGGTTCGCCTTCCATGAATTTCCTCGATGCCCTGGTGAGCGACGACGGAACGTGGGTGGAGCTTCCCGGGGGGGTGCGCCTGGAACTGGGAGGGTTTAGGGATCAGAAAGGAAAGAGGGTTGTGGTCGGGATACGGCCTGAGCACTTCGAACTGGTGCCGGAGGAAGGAGCCATCATGCGCTTGGTGGTGGCCCAGGCTGAGATTCTGGGGGCGGACACCCTTGTCCACGGTCACCTGGGAGAAGAGAAAGCGTCCCTGACCGTTCGTCTTCCCGCGGTGCACCACCTCCGGAAGAACCAGGGTCTGCCTCTCATGGTTCAATCAAGCGATCTCCACGTTTTTGACAAGAGCACCGGTCGACGCATCGACGGAGAAAGCAGGAGCCCCTCCCCTTGAAACGTTCTCCCGAATCACCCGCCAGGATCGATTCCCTGGAGACCAACGCCGGCCCGGCCCCCGGCCTGACAGCGAGAGCCAAGGGTGAGCATCCCTGGATCATTGCTCACAGGGGCTACCGGGCCAGGTATCCTGAAAATACCCTCATCGCTTTTGAGGCGGCTCTGGATGCCGGCGTGGACATGATTGAACTGGACGTGATGTTGAGCAAAGACCGGAAGATGGTGGTCATCCATGACGCGGATCTGGAGCGCACCACGAACGGCCGGGGGACCGTCGGCAGCCACACCCTGGAGGAACTCAAGCATCTGGATGCAGGGCGCTGGTTTGATGCCCGTTTTGCCGGCGTGCGTTTGCCGACCCTGGAAGAGGTCCTGGACCTTGTGAACGGCCGAATTTTTCTCAACATTGAAATCAAGAAGAACGCCTACGAGCCCCACCATCCTCCCGATGCCGTCGAAAGGCAAGTGGTGGAACTGCTGCAGAAAAAAGGAGGGATGGATTCAGTGCTCGTTTCGAGTTTTGAGTGGCGAACGCTCGAACCTATCGCAACCATGGTGCAAAGGCCTGCGACGGCCCTGCTTTCGAGGTATCCTGATGATGACCATCATCTGGAAGCTTGCAGGGACCTCGGTGCTTTTTCCTGGCATCCGAGTTATCTCGCCGTTAAGGGAGAGCACGTCAGGGAAGCGCACGAGGCGGGCCTGCTGGTGTTTCCGTACAATGCGGACACCTGCGAAGACATTCAGCGCATGCTGGACCTGGGGGTGGACGGGGTGATTACCAGTGATCCTCTCTTGATGAAGGACGTGATGAAGTCTGAATGGGGAAAGCATGCTTGACGATCTGATCAAAGCCATGGAAAGCGCGATAGGAGAACTGAGGCGCCGGCCGCGGAAGGCGGTGCAGATCTTTCATCACAACGATTCGGACGGGCTCAGTTCCGGAGCGATTCTCACCAGGGCTTTTGAGAGAGAGGGGTATGACGTTCAGCGTGTATGCCTGGAGAAGCCGTACCCGGAGGTTTTGAGAAAGGTTTATGAACAGGAGGGAAAGATTTTTGTCCTTGCCGATTTTGCGGGCCGGATCGCCCCTCTCCTCTCCCGGATGAACAGATCGAGAAACCTGACCCTCATTCTCGACCACCATGCGGCGGAGGAGTCCACGGATCCGAGGGTGTACAACCTCGATCCCGAGCTCTACGGGCTGAAAGGGGACAGGGATATTGCAGCGGCGACGACGTGTTTTCTTTTCGCGAAGACCCTCAATCCGGTCAATGTGGACCTGGCCTACCTGGGAGCCGTGGGTGCTGTGGGCGACAAGTTTTTTGTCGACGGCCGGCTCGTGAGCCAGAACCGGGAAGTGACGATGGAAGCTTCCCGCCAGGGAAGGGTGGAAATCGCGGAGCACCAGGGAGGAGAAATCTACATCCTCGAACTGGCCGGCAGAAAGGTCCGTTGTGACCAACTGGGCGTCTATCTGGACGTGCTCGGAGGAGCCGGATACTACCAAGGAGGTCCGGACATGGGGGTGAGGGTGCTCCTTGATGGAATGACCAGGGAATCGGATGAGATGGTCCAAGCCCTCAATGCGACCAAGGAGAAAGCCTTTGGGGAGGAGACGGCGCGTCTCCAAAAGGGATCCATGAGTTCTTCTGCCCACATTCAATGGTTCAACGTGGAGAACCGGTTTGCTCCCATGGGCGTCAAAATGATCGGCCTTTTCTGTGAGGCGGTCAGGAGCAGGGATTTCATTGACCCGGGGAAATACATCGCCGGCTTTCAGACCGTACCCGATGAAATTCCGGGGTTCGGGACCATTCCTTTCAATCAGGCAAAGATCTCCATGAGGGTTCCTCCGGCCATGGAGCAACAGATCCGGACGGGGAATGCCTTGGGTTTGAACACCTTCCTGCCGGAAGCAACCAACAGGCTGGGAGGATTCTCCGATGCCTGTCACAGCCTGACGGCCGCAACCACGGTGGCGATCGGGAAAGAAGAGGCGCTCATCGAGGAGATGGAGAGAATACTGATTCATCAAAGGTGACGGACTCGTCAAGAGTCAAAATAGTCGTCACCCCGGCGAATCCCGGATCGGGGTCCGGGACAGGCGCCGGGGTCCAGAAGTCCTCGCTTTTCCTGGATTCCGGCTTTCGCCGGAATGACGAAACAGGGCGTTTTGCGACCTTCTACAAAGCTGTCAAGCATGATGCTCTCAAAAATCTAAGAAAGGAGTCTCACGTGGGCAAAGGTGCCGGATTCGGAAAGACCATACTCATCGGGGATCAGTTCGTCCTGTATGAAGTCCCGGCCATCGTGTCGGCGCTCCCCTACGAAACGGTTGCGGAGGTGGAAAGAATGGGCGGTGAGGGGTGGATTCTGGAGGACAACCGCACGGAGGTTCCAGGATACAAAAAAAAGAAGAAAGACCAGCAGGTGAAATCCATCGAAAAGATCCTTGAGGTGATGAACATCGACGTGAAAAACCATCGCCTCAGGATCACCTTCGGCGGTTCCCTTCTCGCCGGCAGCGGGGTGGGTGCCAGCGCGGCAAGTTGCGTTTCCCTGGCCAGGGCCCTGAGCGACGAATTCAACCTGGGCCTCACCGCTGAACAGATCAACCATGTTGCATGGCAGGGGGAGTTCGCCTATCACGGGCTGCCCAGCGGGGTGGACAACACGGCTTCGACCTATGGCGGTCTCCTGTTTTACCGGGTCCAGAATCAGAAGAAGATCTTCGACAGAATTCAGGTCCCGGCGCCTTTTGAGGTGGTCTTGGCAAACAGCGGGGTCACTGCCGACACGTCACAGCTCAGGGCTGCAACGGAAAAGCAGAGGGAGGAGGATCCCGAGCGCTACTGGAAACGCCTGGGCAAGATCAAGGAACAGGCTCATGATATGAAAGCCAGGCTGGAAAAGGGCGACCTGGAGGGTGCCGGGGAGATCATGACGGAAAACCACGGGATTTTGATCGACATGAACCTGTCCCACGAAAGACTCGTGTACCTGTGCGAACTCGCGCTCAGGAAAGGCGCCCTGGGAGCGAAACTGACCGGAGGAGGAAGGGGAGGGTACATGGTCGCTTTGACGCCGGGTGCGGAACTTCAGGACAAGGTCGCTTCGGCCATGGAAAAGGAAGGATATGCGGTGATCCGGGCAAGAATAGGCGCTCCCGGCCGTTGATGGATCTCACCGGGTTCGACCCATCCTACGTTTTCCTGCAGTCGAGAATCGTGCCGACGATCTGGGCAAAGCCTTCGCTTCCTTCATGATCTGCGACAAAAGCAGGGAGGTACTTCATGCGTTCCAGAAATTTCTGGACGTTCCTGACGGCCGCCGATTGAGGGAAATAGCCGAACATGGATTCGTCATTGGGGGAATCGCCGATAAAAAGAAATCGATCTCTCACCTCATCAAGGTCCTCATTCCATCTTTCCATGACAAACGTTTTCGTCATGTCCAGTTTGCTGTAGGCGCCGAACCAGCCGTTCACGTGGATGGAGGAAACCTTGCACGTAGCGCCGTGCTTTCTGAAGACGGCGCAGATCCGCTCGACTTCCTCCCATGGAAGGGGAGGGACATCCTCGCAGTAGTCGATGGCCAGGTCCGCTTCCCTGTAACGCTGATCGCCGGCAAGAGCGGTTCCCGGAACGGAGGTCAGGATTTCCTCCTTGACGGCCTCCAGACGGAGTCGTTTTTCTTTCCGCAGATCTTCCGGGTCCATGAACCTCTTCCTGAGCTTTCGAGCCGCCTCGTCATAGCAGAAATAGAAAGCGCCGTTCTCCCCGACAACGCCGTCCACGGGCCACATCCTGGCGATGTGGTCGCACCACCCTGCAGGCCGCCCCGTGATGGGGACCATTTTCAGCCCCGACTCCTTCGCTTTCCAAAGGGCCTGAAAGGCCTTTGCTTCAATTTTCCCGCGGGACGTGAAGGTGTCGTCGATGTCGAAGAAGACGCCTGAAAGGTTTTTAGCGACCGGGGGAGGGAGTTCTTGGATCGGTCTCATCATCAAAGGGCCTCCTGACGACTTGAGCAGGCCTGCCGGTCGCAAGCAGGCCCGCCTGAGGCGGGTGAAAGCTTGCTCCTACAGGGATATTTCCAAGATTTTGTGTAGGAGGGAGCTCCTGCTCCCGATCGCGATATGATCGCAAGCACGTGTTTGCCCCTGCACCCGGCGAATCGCCGAATCAACCAATGCTTTGCTGTCAGCCCACTTCCCCGGTGACCACCAATTCAACCTGATTCTCCGTGGTTCCCGCATGGATCTTTGTACCGATGGCCGGGACCTGGGCGAGGCGGAGCGCTTTGATTCCTTTCATGATCTCGAAAATCCTTCCCAGGGGAACGGCGGAGGTGGTCTTGACCGGAACCATCCTGAGCCCCTCAGCCGTGTCGCAGCGCACGGTGGTGGTGACGACGCGCATGGGCATGACCATCTCCTGCAGGGCGAACGCCTCACCCCTGGGGCATCGTGCACCGTTCACGTTCGAACCGTCCGTTTCCAGTTCACAGCAGGTTGGGCAGACAAGGCAAGTGAACTTCCTGGACTTGGTCCTGTCCAGCGGCTTGTCCGGTTTTTTCTTGCTTTTCGTCTGTGCCTTCATGCGCTTCTCAAAGCCCGTCCCAGCTTTTCCCCGTCCTTGCTCACCCAGTCCACCAGGTCATGAACGTAGTCCGCGTTCCCCGCCACGTGATACCCGTTCCCCGGTTCGATGCCTGCATCCATGAGGAGGTCCCTCTCAGGGATGAGCCCCACGGAATAGAGCAGAGTGTCGCAGTTCATGTCCTTCACCTCGCCCGTGGCGTTGTCCCTGAACCGAATCCCCTCGACCCGGTCTTTTCCCATAATTTCGAGGACCTCGTGGCTCAGGAACAAAGGAATGCAAAAGTCGTCCAGACACTGGATCTTGTTCCGCACCAGACCGGAGAGGTGATCCAGGATCTCCAGCACCGCGTGGACCCTTGCGCCTTCGAGGGTCATCCGTCGCGCCATGATGAGACCGATGTCCCCGGAACCCACGATGACCACGTTCCTGCCCGGCAGAAGCCCGTGAATGTTCACCATTTCCTGGGCCAGTCCGGCCGTGAGTATGCCGGCCGGTCGTGTTCCGGGAGTCGTGAGCATCTCCCGGGTCCTCTCGCGGCACCCGGTGGCCAGGACCACATGGTCTCCCGATACCAGGAACTCTCCCTCCGGGCAAACGAAGGTCACGTCTTTGGCCGGAGTCAGTTTGTGGACAAAACTGTTGGTGCTCACTTCCGTGCCTGAGTGTTCGAATTGCTGCTTGTAACGGAAGGCATACTCCGTGCCCGTGAGCTCCTCCTTGAAGTACCTGAGCCCGAACCCGACGTGGATGCACTGGTTGAGAATCCCTCCCAGCCTTGGATGGCGCTCGAGAAGGAGTATTTTTTTTAAGCCCCCGTCGGCTGCACCCACGGCGACAGCCATGCCCGCAGGCCCTCCTCCGATGATGATGAGATCGTAATGGGTGTGACGGATCATGTCTTTATCACCTCCGACCCTTTGCCCCTCTTGGTGATCCTGTCGTAGGGGATGCCGAGTTCCTGGGCCATGATGGTCATGATCTTCATCGTGCAGAAGGCGCCGTGACACCGCCCCATCTGGCTTCGGGTACGAAACTTGACGCCGTCCATGGTTCGGGCGCCTCGCCGGATGGCTTCCCTGATCTCGGCCTTGGTCACCAACTCGCATCGGCACACGACCTCACCGAAGTCCCGGTTTGCCCGGATGAGCCGGTTTCTCTCTTCTGTGCCAAGCACGCGGAATCGCGGAATGGCCTTTCGCGAGGCCACATGATTTTCCTTGAGCGTCAGGTCAACATGGTTTCCGATCATGTCGACCACATATTCTGCAATCGCCGGCGCCGCAGTGAGACCGGGAGACTGAATGCCCACGAGATTGATGAACCCTGGCTTGTCCTCCTGAATGTGAAAGTCGCCTCCCTGGGTGGCGGGCCTGAGTCCGGCAAAGGAAGCAATGATCATGTCTTCTCGCAGGGAAGGAATGAGCCTCCGGATGTTTTCAACGACCCAATGTTTTCCGGCACGGCTCGTCGTGACGTCTTCAGGGTTGAACATTTCTTCGGCCGTGGGTCCGATCATCGTGTTGCCGTCCACGGTGGGGATGACCAGGACACCCTTCGTCTCCTTGCGGGGCAAAGGGAAGATGACTCGGCTGGTGAGGCGGCCTGCGTGTTCGTCGAGAAGGTATTCCTCCCCCTTCCAGGGGTAAATGGCAGGGACTTGCATGCCTGCCATGCGAGCGATTCGATCCGCGTACAATCCCGCCGCATTGATGACGTATCGGGCGTGGTGAAGACCCCTGGAGGTCATGACTTTCCATGCGGTTCCCTGTCGTTCGATCGTTTTGACCTCCGCCTCATGCTCGATTCTCACGCCGTTGGCCACGGCGTTCTCCGCCAGGGCATAGACGGTCTCATAGGGGTTGATCACAGCGGCGGTCGGACCGAGCAGAGCGCACCGGATCTCTTTGGACAGGTTCGGCTCATGTTGATCGAGCCAGGTCCTGTCGACAATCTCAAGGCCGGGAATCCCCAGGTCCTCCCCGTTTTTCCTGATGGGCTCAAGGCCCTTCTCTTCGCCGGGGAAGGCGACGACCAGTTCGCCGATGGGAAGAAAGGGAAAATCGAGCTCTCGAGCCAGGTCGCGATAAAGGGCATTCCCTCTAACGGCCAACTGCGTCTTGAGGGCTTTCGCGTCGCTCTGAAAGCCGGTGTGCACAATCCCGCTGTTGGCCTTCGACACGCCGAAGCAGAGTTCCGCTTCCTTTTCGAGAAGCGTCACGTTCACATGGTACTTGGCCAGTTCGCGGGCAAGACAGGAACCCACGATACCGCCGCCGATGATAAGAATGTCCACGTTCAATGTCATCCGCACCAAAAACCAAAGCCCTGATAGACATCATGCCCAAAAAGCCACGGCAGATCTACCAGGACTTTTTCTGAGGCTCCAAGATCTTTCTCATGTCGACCCGGGTCCTGGAATCCACCCCCGTCCTATTCCGCTGCCTCATTCAGGACCCCCGGACTATCATGGGGAATTAGTTAAAATTTAGGGATTCTTTTGTCAAGAGCTAATGCGAAGCAATTTATCGCTCCATACCTGAGCCATTGAAAGATTTTAGTGAGTATGCTTTACTAGACGCCGATCTGAAACGAGGAGAACCGCATGGCTCAGTTCAAGATTGCCACCTTCAATGCGAACTCTTTGCGCGCCCGGTTGCCGGTCGTAAAAACTTGGCTGGCCAAAGAGCAACCCGATGTCCTCTGCCTCCAGGAGATCAAGGTTCAGGACAAGGATTTTCCCTCCGGGGACTTCGAAGCCCTGGGCTACCATGCCTATTTCAAAGGACAGAAGTCTTACAATGGTGTGGCGATCATCACCCGGCGCCCGGCGGATTCTATTCGATCGGCCCTCTATGACGAGCCGGACGAGGAAGCCCGTTTTATCAGTGCCAGGATCGATGACATCCCCTTGATCAATGTCTATGTGCCCCAGGGGTTTGCTCCGGGCTCGGAGAAATTCGCGTACAAATTGAAATGGCTCAAGGACCTCCTCTCCTACGTTCAACAGAACCACAAAACGAGTCTCCCCCTCCTGATCACCGGGGATTTCAACGTGGCCATGGAGCCCATGGATGTGTACGATCCCGAGGGTCTCAGGGGTGAGGTGGGTTTTCACCCTGATGAGCAGGCAGCGATGCGGCAGTATTTCTCCTGGGGCCTGATCGATGTGTTCCGCAAACACGAACCCGGCCGAGGTCACTACACGTTTTGGGATTACCGGATTCCCAACGGGTTCAAGAGAAAAATGGGTTGGCGCATCGACTATATCCTGGCTACTCCCGCCCTCGAGGTGAAGTCAAAAAGGGCGTGGATCGACACGAAACCGAGGACCGAGGAGAAGCCCTCGGATCACACGTTCCTGGTGGCAGAGTTTGAGGTGTGATTCACCGCAGAGAGCGCCCGCCGTCGCCCTTTCCGCAAGCTCAGGGCTATGGCCGGGCAAGCAAAGGACGCAGAGAACTAAGTGTTAAAAACAAAGACAAGCTCGGAGAGGGACACTCAAAAGATCGCATTTCTCGGCGGTCTCTGCGAACTCTGCGGTGAGGCTTTAACGCAGAGCTTGGCTCGTGGAGAGCGTGTCGGCAGGAGGCAAGAGGCAACCGGCAACGCGCAACCTGCTACAGGGTTCTAGTATCACGTCTCATAAGTTCTGTGTCGGTTTTTGGCAATTCAACCTATGCGAAAATCAGATGGATTCTCTAAATTCGAAACTCGAATATCGAAATCCGAAACAAATTCGAATGATTAAAATACGAATGACCAAAACAATGAAAGCGGGCTTGGTTCCTGTTTGTTCTGGATTTTGGACATTGTCGTTTTGGCATTGTTTCGGATTTCGAATTTCGTGCTTCGAATTTCCGTGTCTGCGCGAAGTGGGTCAAATATGGAACTTATTACAAGATTTTAACTTGCCATATTTAGGTGCAAAACTTCTGAGACACGGCAATAGACGGGCATAGATTGAACACGGGGCATCGGCTGTGATCCGGTTTTCTTGCCGTGCAGATCGCCCTGCCGTGGTAAATGAGAATGTCGGAAAATCGGCGCCACCGGTCCTCAGGCAAGAGCTTCTGCACGTCCTCTTCGATCTTGTCCGGGTTTTCGTTCTCTGTCAGGCCTAACCGGATAGAAAGGCGCTTCACGTGGGTATCGACCACCACGCCCGGGACATTGAAAACGGCCCCCAATACGCAGTTCGCGGTTTTTCTCCCCACGCCGGGAAGTTCAAGAAGCTCCTCCATCGTGGAAGGGACTACGCCGCCGTAAAGATCCAGGAGAGTCCGGCAGCATCCCTTTAAGGACTTGGCCTTGTTTTTGTAGAAGCCGGTGGGCCGGATGTCTTTTTCGAGTTCCGCAATGGGAACGTTCACGTAGTCTTCAGCCCTTTTGTACTTCTTGAACAGGGTTTTCGTCACTTGGTTCACTTGACGATCGGTGCATTGAGCCGAGAGGATGGTGGCGACAAGAAGCTCAAGGGGTTCGCGGTATTCAAGCGCTGTTTTTTCGAAGGTGTAGAGTGGGTCCAGGATTTCGTAGATCAGCTTTACCCTTTCTTTTTTTTTCTTAAGGCTTTCCATGGCTGAGGTCGCTCCGGCAATCAATTTCCGTTCACGAAACGTTTGCATCGCGGGCGGGAGCCCGCTCCTACAGGTTGAGGTTGCTCCGTCAATGAATCCTCTTCGGGTAAGGGACTCGCGAAGTCGGAAGTATAGGGTAGTCATCCGGGAAGGTCAAGGCAGGAGGAGGGAAGGGGATGGTAAGTCGTTGGCCAAGCCTTTCCATTTGACAAAACAGTCCCTTTCCAATAGAATAACACTTTATTATTCCAAGGGATTGGAAATGACGGTCAGACGGGCGCCAGGGTCAATCTGACTCGACGGAAAGGCAGGAAGAGGGCGATCTTAAACACTTCTAAAAATGCTCGCGCTGAGGATGGCTTTACGCTCATCGAGATATTGATCGTCATTGCTATCATCGGTGTCTTGGCTGCCATCGCCATCCCGCAGTTCAGCATATACCGAACCCGCAGCTATAACAAAGCCGCCGTATCGGATCTAAAAAACGCCGCGATTGCACAAGAAGCGTATTACGTAGAAAACAGGCGGTACTCTAACTCGTTGACACCCCTCATGAACTCTCCATTTAACCTCTATCTTTCTCCGGGTGTGGATTTCCCGACTGTCTCAGCGGACGAAACCGGATACACCATGGTCGCCTACCATCCTTCGGGAGATGTGACGTACACAGCCTCCGGTCCCGGCGGCGCCATCTTCCCCTGACTAATCCTTTGGAGTATTCAAGGGTAATTCAGGTATAATACCCGAAACGGCGGTAACGGGCGCGAGCTCATGACGGATCTCTACATCATCAATGGGCCGGACGGCAAGGTCAGGACCCATGAAATCCAAAAAGAGAGCTTGTTTGTCGGGAGATCGACGGATAACGACATCCAGGTGCCCGACAGGTTCGTGTCCCGCAAGCACTTAAAGATTTTTAAGAAGGGAGAGAAGTTTTTTATCAAGGATCTGTTCAGCAAGAACGGAACGTTTGTGAACGGAGAACTCATCAATCCCGGGGTGGATTATCCGCTGGCCGAGGGATTGCCCATTGTGATCGGGATGAGCGTCATCTGTTTGGGCAGAGGCTGTTCAGAGGAAATCCTGAGTTTTTTGGAAACCGGTCATATGGCACGGATGGCCCTTGCCGAAGAGGAACTCCCTCAGAATCGCCCTTCAACCGTTCAGAATAACATGGAACTGGTATACAAAATTTGTGATGCCTTGACCCAGACCCTTGATCTTCGTGAAACGCTCTCCAGAGTGCTGCAGCATGTCTTCGATGTACTCGCAAGGATTGACAGGGGGGCCATCATCCTTGTGGACACGGATAGCGGACAGATTCGCGAAACGGTCTCCAGGACCAAGCACGCCACCGGTCCCCTTGAATACAGCACGGAGGTGGTGAAGCGCGTGCTCGAGCGAAGGGAAGCCGTGATGATTTCCGATGCGGACACCGATCAATCGGAAGGAGACCTGCCGGAGACCCTCAAGTTACTCAACATCAAATCGGTCATGTGCGTGCCTCTCGTCAGCCGAACAAAACTCTGGGGTGTCCTGTATGCTGACTCGGTGACCAGGCCTTACGGATTCCGGGGCGAGGACCTCTATCTCCTCACCGCTCTCAGCAGTCCTGTCGCCATGGCCATTGAAAAAGCCCTGTTTAAACCCGAGAGCCGAGACCCGGGGCAGGAGGTGTGACCCCCTTTGAGAGACAAGACCTGTATCGGCATCATCGGCATCGGTTTGATTGTGCTGGGATGGATTGCTCTGAATGGAGAGCATTTTCCTGTGGTGTATCGAATCGTTTCACCCCAATACTACGACGGCTTGAAGGCCGTGGAAGGACTGAGCAGAAAAAATGCTGCTCTCAAGAGAGGTGATCCCGGTTTTCCGGAGTTGTCGGGAATACTGAAGAGCCTGATGGGTAAAGAACGTACCACGGAAATTGTCAGCATCAAAAGCTTGGGCCCGGTCTATGACCCTGCGAACCTGGCCGAGGGATCCAAATGGATAGGACCCTTGAGCCTGGAACTCTATTTTCAAGATTTTCCGCGGGAAGTCTGGCAGATTGGGGCCTTGGAATCTGCAGTCAAGCAGAAATACCCTCCTTTAAACCTTTTCGTTTGGGGCAGTCTTATCCTGGGGATCGGGCTTCTTCTCAACCTCATGAGTCTTCTGATGAAGGATTAGACTCTGAAGGCACTTCGCAGGTTGGGCACAGGGTTAAGGTCGCCGACCCATGGGTCGGCTTTTGAGGACCGTGTGGTCGGGTCCAAAGAAGCGCGTTGGGTTCTGTCGTTCGGACCGGGGTCTCAATCTTCTAATCCCTTGGATTTAAATGTAAATTTCTCCTGCCGGAAAAATGCTATTGACGCATTTGCCTTGTTCAATATAAAATAGAAAAGTGAAGTTAGACTCACCCCATTTGTGTTTGGCTTTTCTTTAGTTAGGTGCCGTGCCCATGCCAAAGATCTATATCATGAACGGCCCGGAAAAAGGCCTGATGTACGAGGTCAACAAAAGCCCGATTCACATCGGCCGAGCCCCTGAAAACGACGTACAAATAAAAGACGGTTCCGTTTCTCGGGTGCACGTCAAGATATTGAAAAGGGGAAAAAAACACTTTGTTACCGATTTGGAGAGCAGGAACGGCACCTATATCGATGGGGTCAGAATCGGTCCGGGAGTTGAGTACGAGGTGAAAGAAGGCATGCCTATCGCCATAGGAAAGACCTTCTTTTCCCTGGGCAAGGCTTATCCGGACGACGTGTTGGCCGCTCTTGACTCCATTGATTTGTTTAAGGAACTCGATGAGGTTGACGGAGACGGGCCAAAAGATCGGCCTTCAACGGCCAAGAAAAACATGGAGTTGATTTACAAGGTTTCCAATGTACTCATGCAGTCTCTCAACACCAAGGAGATCCTGGAGAGGATCCTCCATCACATTATGGAGTTGCTGAGAAGAATCGACCGGGGTGTCATTATCCTTTTGAACCGGGAAACCGGTGAAATCGGAGAGGTCATATCCATCGTCAAAACAAATGACAGGGACTGTGCGGCGTCGTACAGTCACACCATCGTGGACCGCGTGGTGAGGGAGGGAAAGGCTGTGTCCATGTTGGACACCCTCAGCGAGACTGAAATGAATCTCTCGGAGAGCATAAGGTTGAACAGGATTCGATCCGTGATGTGTGTTCCCCTTATCAGCCGAGCAAGGGTCGTGGGCGTAATCTACGTTGATTCCGTGAACAGGCCTCACGGATTCCGCAAGGAAGATCTCGACCTCCTCACGGCATTGAGCAGTCCCGCTGCAGTGGCTATCGAAAATTCCCTGCTTTGCGCTCAAGGGGCCCAGCCGAGAGTCGCCTAAAGCCTTCCCCATGAAATCTGCCAAGGCGGATTTCCTAGATCGCCCCTGCACGGCTCTAACCCCAACGAAGTAGCGCAGGGCTTCAGCCCTGCCCTGACGCCGGACACGTAGCGCGGGGCTTCAGCCCTGCCTCTCTTTCCTTGCGGGAAGAAGGACGGATAAGATGTTGGACGTGCTCGTCGACCCAGGCATTTTCGAGGACTACCCGAGCTTTCGCCGGGGTCTGGTCCTGGCAGTGGCAATAGAAAACCGCGGTCCCTCCATGGAGCTGGAGACCAAGCTGGACGAGGCGTTGGCTCTTGCGGCCCGAGATCCTGTTGACGTGAAAGCGGATCCTCTTATCACGGTGTGGAGCGACGCACACCGCCTGTTCGGGTCCAATCCGAACAAGTTTCCACCGGCCCATGCCGCGCTTCTCAAGAGAGTGCAGAAGGGAGGTGTTCGGCTTCCCTTCATCAACAAGGTGGTTGCCATCATGAATTACAACTCCATCGTCGACCGAACCCCGGTGGGAGGAGACGACGTGGAGAAGGCCGGTGCCGTCCTCGCGCTCCGACGAGCGGAAGGGAGCGAGGTTTTTATCCCTCTTGGCTCCCCCGAGGTCCGGGAGAACCCTGATCCAGGTGAGGTCATCTACGTGGTCGAGGATTCAGGGCAGGTGATGTGTCGCCGATGGAACTGGAGGAACGGCCATGGTACGAGAATCACCGAGGAAACGAAGATCATCGTGATGAACATCGACGGTCTGGGCGAGGACAGCGAAAAGAGGACCGTCGTTACCAGAGACAGGGTTGCGAAAATGCTGGAAGAATACTGCCGGGCACGAACCACGGTCGGCCTTCTCTCTCCGTCCCGGCCGAGGACTTCCTTTGAGGTTGAGATTTAAAGACGTGAAAAAGATCGTCCTCGCCGTCATGGGGTTATTGCTTCTGGCCGTGCCGGTCTTCTACTGGGCCTCCGGGCTCATGCCCTCTTCCTCGCTTCCCGTGGTTCTGCATGACGTAGGGCGTTTGTGCACGCTCGTTGCCTTTGTGCTCCTTTTCTTCCAGGTCGTGCTGAGCGCAAGGGTGAAGTGGATCGAAAGAGGAATAGGGCTGGACAGGCTCTTCGGTGTCCACAAGCGATTCGGTGTGCTCGTTCTTGGTCTGGTTCTCGTCCATCCTTCATTGATTTTTTTGAGCGAAAGATTGCAGGGCCAGGCCCTTCCTTTTGGTTTCTTCAAGCTCCTTGGACTCATCACGCTCCTCATCCTTCTTGCTTCCGCCGGGGCAGCCCTTGTCTCCAGGCCCATGGGCCTGAAGTATGAAACATGGAAACGAATCCACAAGGCAGGGTATCTCGTGGTCCCTCTCGCCTTCGGCCACAGCTTTCTCATGGGAGGAACGCTCCAGAAGGGACCGGTGCAGATTTTGTGGATGCTCTTGTTGCTCGCCTACGGGGTCATTCTCGCTCACAGGATGATACGGTGGATCGTCCTGAGACGCCGTCCATTCAGGGTTGCGGAGGTGCGAAAAGAAAGTGCGTCCGTGTGCACGGTTGTCTTTGAAGGAGGCCACCGAGACTACAAACCCGGTCAATTCATGATCGTTCAGCTCAAGAGGAATGGGGTCGTCTCGGAGCCCCACCCCTTTACCTTGTCATCGAGCCCCACGCAGGAAAAGATCGCTGTCACGGTCAAAGCCGTGGGTGATTTCACATCAACGCTCAATCACACCAAGGTTTCGGACTCCGGTTACATCGATATGCCCTATGGGGTGTTCTCTTTTCTTAACAGCGCCGGGGAGGATTTCGTCTTCATCGCCGGGGGAATAGGAATAACGCCTTTTATCAGCATGCTGAGATACATGCACGACAAAGCGTTACAGAAGCCGGTCCTCCTGCTGTGGGCCAACAAGACGGAAGAGGATATCCTTTTCAGGCAGGAACTTGAGAGGCTGGCCGAGGCCCGGCCCTCTTTGAAAATCGTGCATGTTCTTTCCCGTCAGAATGCATGGCCGGGGGAAAAAGGGCACATCGACGAGGAGAGATTGCGCAAATACGTCAAAGACTTTGAAACTCCCCACTTTTTTATCTGCGGCCCCCCGCGCATGATGAAAGACCTGCAAAGCACGCTCAGGCGTTTCGGCGTCCCTGGGAAACGGATTCACATGGAGCGATTTGCCCTCCGGTGAAGCTTTTTCTGTCGGGGAGCATGGCGATAAGCCCGACGGTGAGCAGAGGGATGATCGCCAGTGAAGACAGTACAGGGCCTATGGAAAAAAGGTCGGCCAGTTTGCCTGCAAGCGGCGCCATCATCCCGCCCGTTCCCCATGCCAGTCCCATCATGAGGCTCGAAACCATGGATTTGCCCTTGGGCGCAATTTCCTGAGCCATGGTCACACCCAGCGGCAAGGTAGCCATGAGGAAGAACCCGGCAAGGAAAGCGCTCAGATAAATCCAATTCCCCGGAAGAAGGAGCAAAAGATACAAGCTCGGTGTGGCCAGGCCGTGGCTGAGAATGAAGAGCGGCTTGTATCCAAACCGGTCTGAAAGATGACCGGCCAATACGCCGCTGATCGCTCCCGCCACGCTGAAGAGGGCCACCACGGTTCCAATGGAGAGCAGCGAGAAACCCTGCCCGGAGTAGTAGATTGGGATGAAGGTCATGAAGGTCTGTCCTACAAAGGATCGCAGCACCATGACAGCCCAGATCATGAAGATCGGCCTCCAGACGGCGCCGAAGGCTTCCCTGATGGAACCCAGGAAACCAAGCTGGGCGATGCCTTCCGTGGCCGGAACCGGAACGATTTTGAAGAGAAAAATTATGACCACAAGCCCCGGCACCATGGTCAGAGGCGAGGTTTCCAATCCGTAGGCGGAGACAAAAAAAGCGATGAAAACCGGGCCCAGGCCGAAGGCAAGGGTTCCGCCGAGGTTGAACAGGGACATGCAAAGGCCCATGTGGGAACCGGCGTACTGGGGAACCATGCCCGCAGAGGTGGGGTGGAACATGGAGACCCCGATTGACCCCATGGAAACGAAGAACATCAGGACGAGAAAGGAAGGAGCCACCCCGATGAGAGGCATGAAAACAACGGCAAGGAGGGGGCCTCCAAGAAGAAAGAACCTTGTCCGGTAATGGTCTGCGAGGTATCCGGCCGTCGGTTGGACCACGAATGCCAGAAAGCGGCTGAGGCCTGCCATGAATCCCACTTGGGTGAGGGAGAGGCTCAGCTTGTCGACAAAAAGAGGGAGCAGGGGGTTGAGGAACGCTCCGTAGAAGTCGCCGGTGAAGTGCACGAGGGACAAGGCAAAGATGACTCTTGCATTTGCTTTTGTAACCATATTCCATACACGACTTCGGCCGCAGCCTAAAGTTCATCTAAATACATCGGATTTCGAAAAAAATTCCGCCTTTGGCGGAAGGAGAGCCCCGAAGGGACGTTGTATGAAATCTGCAACAGCAGATTTCATGGAAAAGCGACGCTTAGGCATTAACCCTCCCGTGTGGAGAAGTCAAGGGGTTCTTCGATTTCTCGGCAGAATTAAGCATTGACAGATGAAAGGGCTTTCGACTATATTCCCTTCAAATCTCAAGGGGTTCTCTGTAACGCCGGAAACACGCGATGGACGATCCAGGAGATGAGGGGAGGGTACATCGGGAAAGCCATGAAGATCATGATTGGATCCGATCACGCGGGTTTCGGGCTCAAGGAAACCTGCAAAAAATTCCTTGAGCATTCAGGGACCCATCAGGTTCATGACGCCGGGGTCTTCAACCGGGATTCTTCGGATTATCCCAAGGTGGCCCATAGGGTGGCGCGAGCCGTGTCACAGGGAGAGTGCGCTCGCGGCGTCTTGATTTGCGGTTCCGGGTTGGGAATGTCCATGGCGGCAAATCGTCACAGGGGGGTGCGCGCGGCCCTCTGCCACAACATCTACTCGGCTCGGCTGAGTCGCCTCCACAATGACGCCAATATTCTGGCCATGGGAGAAAGGGTCCTGGGAGAGGGCTTGGCCCTTGAGATTCTGGATGTTTTTCTCAACACCGAATTCGAAGGGGGCAGGCATAAGAGGAGGGTCGACCAGATTGATGCCTTGGAAAGCGAATGAGGGGAAAGCATTGACCGGACCGGCGTGGCCCGAGTATTTCATGGCGATCACCAAACCGGTGGCCAAAAGATCCGCTTGCCTAAGACGGAGTGTGGGTGCTATCCTTTTGAAAAACAAAAGAATCCTGGCAACGGGGTACAACGGTGCTCCTGCCGGGCTCAAACGTTCGATGCTCTTTCCGGTCAGATGTTCTCAGAAGCGGGATTGAAAGTCGTGAGGTTGAACCCATGAAATGCCCCTACTGTTCCAAACTGGATAACAAGGTCATTGACTCACGCTTGAGCAAGGACGGCCGAACCATTCGCCGGCGCCGCGAGTGCATTGAGTGCGCCAGGCGGTTCACGACCTACGAGAAGCTGGAAGAGATTCTCCCCATGGTGGTCAAGAAGGACGGCCGGAGGGAGGCCTTCAACAGGGAGAAAATCACCGAAGGGATCAAGAAGGCCTGTCAGAAAAGGCCCGTGAGCATGACTCATATCGAGGAGTTTGTCGATTCCCTGGAACTCTACTTCCAGGAGTTGGGAAAAAAGGAAATCGACAGCAAAGAGATCGGCGAGCGGGTCATGAGTCGCCTCAAGGAATGGGACGGGGTGGCGTACGTGAGATTTGCCTCTGTTTACAGGCAATTCAAGGATATCAACGAGTTCATGTCCGAGCTCGAGGACATGCTCAAAGCCAGGAAAGGATAGTGATGAAATCTGCGACAGCAGATTTCATAATGGATGAGAAATACATGAAGGAGGCCCTTGGACTGGCAAGACGAGGTCTGGGCCGGACTTCTCCCAACCCTGCGGTCGGCGCGGTGATCGTGCGGGAAGGTAAGGTGATTGCGGCCGGCTATCACAAAAGGGCAGGGGAGGCCCATGCGGAGATCCACGCCCTGGCCGGCCTGAAAGGGAGGGCTCGACCCGGGGACACACTTTACGTGACCTTGGAGCCGTGCAACCATCATGGAAGGACGCCTCCCTGCACGGCGGCCATCCTCGAAAGCGGCATCAGGAGGGTCGTCGTGGGAATGCGAGATCCGAACCCTCATGTGGCCGGAGGCGGCTGCGAGGCTCTGGCCGCCAAGGGGGTTGCGGTAAAGGCCGGTCTTCTTGAGGAGGCGTGCCGCCGGCTGAACGAGGCGTATATCAAATTCGTGACCGCGGGTCGGCCTTTTGTGGTTGCCAAAGCGGCGATGACCCTGGACGGCTGGACGGCCACCTCGACGGGGCATTCCAAGTGGATCACCAACGAGGCATCGAGGCGGTTCGTCCACAGGCTGAGAGACAGGGCGGACGCCGTCATGGTGGGCGTCGAAACCGTTCTGGCCGACGATCCTGCGCTCAACACCCGGTTGAAGGGAAAGGAAGGAAAAAATCCAATCCGGATCATTCTGGATACGAACCTTCGAACCCCTCCTCGATCCAGGGTGCTGACCCACACCGATGCTTCCATGACCTGGATCGTGGTTGGAGATAATGTCCCGGCCCGGAGGCTGGAGAGCCGGGTCGCGGAGAGGGTTTCATTCCTTCGTTGCCCGTTAAGGGACGGGAGGATTGACCTCCCGGCTTTGATGGATAGGTTAGGGGAAAGATCGATCGTTTCCCTGCTGCTGGAAGGCGGTTCGACCGTGATGGGCGCCATGTTGCGGGAGAGGCTGATCGACAAGTTTTACCTGTTCAAAGCACCCAAGCTCCTGGGAGGAGGGGACGGCATTCCCATGGCTTCAGGACCCGGGGTGAAGACCATGAACGCATCCATCGGCTTCCGTCATCTGAAAATCCGCAGGTTTGCAGAGGATGTTCTTTTTGAGGGATACCCGGAGTACCCTCAATGAAATCTGCGACAGCAGATTTCATGGAGAGAACGTGTTCACAGGACTCGTTGAAGGCATCGGCAAGGTGAAGGGAATCAGCCGCATGGGGGAAGATATGGTTTTGACCCTTCTTCCACTCTTTGATATATCGGATGCCAAAATAGGGGACAGCGTCTCGGTGAGCGGGGTATGCCTCACCATCACCCGGATCGGCGAGCGGGGGTTCAGCGTCGATGTGTCGGAGGAGACGCTCTCCCGGAGCACCTTGCGCAACCTGAGGCAGGGCGACGAAGTGAATTTGGAAAGGGCTCTGCGCGTCACGGATCGGCTGGGCGGTCACCTGGTTCTGGGGCATGTGGACGGCGTGGGGCACATCTTGAGGAGAGAGCGGAAACAAAGGTCCTGGGTGCTTCGCATCGGCTTGGACCCCGGTCTTTCAAAATACGTCATTGAAAAGGGGTCCATCGCGGTAGACGGAGTGAGTCTGACCGTGAACCGGTGTGATGAGACGGGATTTGAAGTGAACATTATCCCCCAGACAGGGAGAGAGACGACGATCCTTAAGAAACAGATCGGGGACCTTGTCAATGTGGAAACGGACCTCATCGGGAAATACGTGGAGAAGTTTTTCACAAGACAGAAATCTCGCGCGGACGTGAAAGAACAACCTTCCATTGATGAGGAGATGTTGAGAAATTTCGGTTTTGGTGATTAGACAATGGCTATAGCAAAGGTCGGAGAAGTCCTGGAGGACCTTAGACAGGGCAAGATGATCATCCTCGTGGACGATGAAAGCAGGGAAAACGAGGGAGATCTCACCATGGCCGCTGAAAAGGTGACGCCTCAGGCCATCAATTTTATGGCCAAGTACGGGCGGGGACTGATTTGCCTCGCCCTTGCCCCAAGCATCGTGGACCGGTTGAAACTTCCCCTCATGGTCTATGATAACCGCTCGCCTTTCAAGACGGCCTTCACGGTGTCCATTGAGGCGAAGGAGGGTGTGACCACCGGAATTTCAGCAGCGGATCGGGCTCACACCATTCTCACCGCCGTGAAGGACGACGCCAAGCCGGATGATCTGATTCAACCGGGTCATGTTTTCCCTCTCCGGGCAAGGCGGGGCGGCGTCCTGTTCAGGACCGGGCAGACGGAGGGGTCCGTGGACCTGGCCAAGCTTGCCGGGCTCAAACCGGCTGCGGTCATCTGTGAGGTCATGAACGACGACGGCACCATGGCCAGGCTGCCGGATCTCGAGGTTTTCGCCGGCCGGCATGGGCTCAAGATCTGCACGGTGGCCGACATCATCGCCCACAGGATGAGGACGGAGTCCTTTGTTCACAAAGTGGCTGAAACGGTTTTGCCCACCCCTTTTGGGGAGTTCCATGCCATCGCCTTTGTGAATGATATTGATGCCTATGAACACCTGGCCCTGGTCAAAGGCGAAATCGACCCGGAAAAAGCGATCCTCGTGAGAGTGCACTCCCAGTGTCTCACGGGGGATGTTTTTGGCTCCTACCGATGTGACTGCGGCGCTCAGCTCGACAAGGCCATGGAAATGGTGCAGCAAGAAAGTCTGGGCGTGATTTTGTACCTGCAGCAGGAGGGCCGGGGCATCGGCCTGGCCAACAAAATCCGGGCCTATGCCCTTCAGGACAAAGGCCGAGATACGGTGGAGGCGAACGAAGAGCTGGGATTCGAGGCGGATTTGAGGGACTATGGTGTGGGAGCCCAAATCCTTGCATCCTTGGGGGTGAAGAAGATGAGGCTCATGACGAACAACCCCAAGAAAATGATCGGCCTCGAAGGCTACGGCCTGGAGGTGGTGGGCCGGGTTCCTTTAGAGACGGAGCCGAGGCCTGAAAATATGAGGTATCTGGTCACCAAGTGCCAGAAACTGGGCCACCTCCTCAATATTCAGAAGTAGTTTTCAACAAGGGACGAACAATCAGGGATGGAAAGAAAGGAAGGACCATGCCCAGAACCATGGAAGGCAAGATATCGGCGGAGGGCTTTCAGTTTGCTCTCATCGTGAGCAGGTTCAATGATTTCATCAGCTCCAAACTGGTGGAAGGCGCCCTGGATGCGCTGAGGCGTCACGGCGCCACAGACGAGCAGTTGACGCTCGTGAGGGTGCCGGGCGCCTTTGAGATTCCTCTCACGGCAAGGAAGCTTGCTGACAGCGGCAGGTACGACGCTGTCATTTGTCTTGGCGCCGTGATCCGGGGATCCACGCCTCATTTTGACTACGTGGCGGCCGAGGTGTCGAAGGGGATCGCCGTGGTGGGCCTTGAAAGCAAGATCCCCGTCACCTTCGGCGTGCTGACCACCGACAACCTGGAGCAGGCCATCGAGCGGGCAGGATCCAAGGCCGGAAACAAGGGCTGGGATGCGGCCATGGCGGCCATGGAGATGGCCAACCTCTTCAAGGACATAGGATGATCATCATCCTATCCCGCCTCAGGTTGACGATCCGGGCTTTCCATCCCTGAGCTCCCTGTTTGGGGGTGTATCCATTCATCTATGGGAAAAAGACGCCGAGCAAGAGAACTTGCCATCCAAGTTCTCTACCATTTGGAGTACAATCCGGGGGACCCGGAGGAGAGCTTTGAGACCGTGTGCAAGAGCTTTCTACCGCCCAAGGAGGTCAGACCCTTTGCCAGGGATCTGGTCCTCGGGGTGTGGAGGAACAAGGAAGATCTGGACAAGCTGATCGGGAGGGCTTCAAAGAACTGGCGAATCGAAAGGATGTCACGGGTGGACCGGAATATTCTCAGGATGGCCGTGTTCGAAGTCTTGTACATGGGGGATATTCCCCCCAAGGTTTCCATTGATGAAGCGGTGGAACTGGGCAAAAGGTTCGGGACGGAGGACTCCGGCGCTTTTGTCAACGGGGTCCTGGATTCCATTTACACCACCCTTGATCTGAACGTTTCATGAAATGTATGGAACCGGATTTGATGCATTCGTCAAGGAAGCACAGAGGAAGGGAAAGTGACTCAAACCATGAGATACAATCCGGAAGATGTTGAAAAGAAATGGCAGAACCACTGGGAGAAGGAAAAGCTCTTCAAGGTGACGGAGGATCAGGCCAAGGAGAAATACTATCTTCTTGAGATGTTTCCTTATCCTTCCGGCAAGATCCATATGGGCCACGTGAGGAACTACACGATCGGCGACGTGGTTGCAAGGTACAAGCGGATGAAGGGAAAGAACGTCCTCCACCCCATGGGCTGGGACGCTTTCGGTCTCCCTGCGGAGAACGCGGCCATAGAAAACAAGACCCACCCGGCCCGCTGGACCTATGCCAACATCGCAAACATGAAAGCCCAGTTGAAGCGGATGGGTTTCAGTTATGACTGGGACCGGGAAATAGCCACGTGTGATCCCGAATACTACCGGTGGGAGCAACTGGTTTTCATCAAGATGTTTGAGAAGGGGCTCGCTTACAAAAAAAGGACCTTCGTGAACTGGTGTGAAAGTTGCCAGACCGTGCTCGCCAAGGAGCAGGTTGAAAACGGATGCTGCTGGAGGCACACCGATCAGGAAGTCACTCTCAAAGAAATGGACAGTTGGTTTTTCAAGATCACCGATTATGCGGAGGAGATCCTCGATGGTTGCGACACGCTGCCCGGGTGGCCGGAGCGGGTGCTCACCATGCAGAGGAACTGGATCGGGAAAAGCCACGGGGCCATCATCCGTTTTCCCGTGGTCGACGGCGATGACGTGATCGAAGTCTACACCACGAGGCAGGATACGGTTTTTGGGGCCACGTTCCTGTGCTTTGCCCCGGAACACCCCATGCTCAAGGACCTGATCAAAGGACAGTCCGAGGAGCAGGAAGTTCGCGCCTTCATCGAGAAAACCCTGAAAGTGGACTCCTACATCCGAACCGCGGATTTCACGGTGAAGGAGGGCGTTTTCACCGGCCGTTACTGCCTCAATCCTGTCACGGGAGAAAAGATTCCCATGTTCGTGGCCAATTTCGTGCTCTTTGATTACGGCACGGGCGCCATCATGGCCGTGCCGGCCCATGATCAGCGTGATTTCGAGTTCGCCAGCAAGTACAGCCTTCGCATCAGGGTCGTGATCCAGCCCCAGGACCGGGATCTTCATGAAGAAACGATGGCGGAAGCCTATGAGGGAGAAGGAATTCTGGTTAACTCAGGCCCCTTCAACGGGCAGAAGAACCTGGAGGCCCTGGACAACATCGCCGCGTATCTGGAATCCAAAGGGCTCGGACACAAGACCGTCAACTACAGGCTCAGGGACTGGAACATTTCGAGACAGAGATACTGGGGTGCGCCCATCCCCATCATTTACTGCGACCGGTGCGGGGTCGTTCCCGCTCCCGAGAAGGATTTGCCGGTCGTGCTTCCGCTGGGTCTCGAGATGCGTCCCAACGGCGCCTCGCCGCTTCCGTTCGAGCCCTCTTTTTATGAAACCACCTGCCCGGGATGCGGCGGCAGCGCGAGAAGGGAGACGGACACCATGGACACCTTCGTGGAGTCCTCCTGGTATTTTGAGCGGTACGCATGTCCGGACTATGACAAGGGTCCCATCGACCGTGAGAGAGTTCGTTACTGGATGCCTGTGGATCAGTACATCGGAGGCATCGAGCATGCGATCCTTCATCTCCTTTATTCGAGATTTTTTACGCGGGTGCTTCGCGACTTCGGTGAGATCACCTACAGCGAACCCTTTACCAACCTCCTGACCCAGGGCATGGTGTGCAAGGAGACCCAGGAGTGCTCCAAGCACGGGTACCTTTTCCCGAAAGACGTGAAGGATGGCCGCTGCGCCCTCTGTGGCTCACCCATCACGGTCGGGCCGACTCTGAAGATGTCGAAATCCAAGAGGAACGTGGTCGATCCGGAAGACCTGATCGGCCGCTACGGCGCGGACACGGTGCGTATGTTCTGTCTGTTTGCCTCACCGCCCGAGAAGGATCTGGAGTGGAGCGATCAGGGGGTGGAAGGCTCCAGCCGGTTTCTCGGCAGAATCTGGCGGCTGGTCGAGGAAAACCTCGAGGAGATCAGGAAGGCCGGGCCTTATGGGGGCAAAGGGGATCTTTCCGGGGATCTGAAGGATCTCCATCGCAAGACCCATCAGACGATCAAGAAGGTGAGCAGCGATATCGAAGATCGATTTCACTTCAACACGGCGATCAGCGCCGTCATGGAGTTGGTGAACGACGCGAACCGGATCCTCGGCTCCCCTGGAACCAAGGACGGGCTATTCTGGTCCGTGGTCAAAGAAGCCGTTGAAACGACCATCGTGCTTCTCTCCCCCGTGGTGCCCCACATCACCGAAGAGCTGTGGCAAAGGCTGGGTCACGAGGGGAGTCTTCTTCTGATGCCCTGGCCGACATTCCGGGAAGAGGCCCTGGAAGTGGAGAAAAGGCTTGTGGTCGTGCAGGTCAACGGCAAGGTGAGGGACCGAATCGAGGTGCCGGCTTCATTTGAGGAAAAGGAGATCCAAGCCGAAGCGCTCAAGAGTGAAAGAGTCCAGGGTTTCATCGGCGGAAAGGCGGTGAAGCGGGTCATTGTGGTGGGCCAAAAGCTGGTCAATGTGGTGATCTAGGAATATGTCCTATGGGACCTATGAGACCTATGTTTCGGGTTTTGATCTGGGCGATTGTCTTGACTTTGTTCCTCGCGGGTTGCGGGTATCACTTTAGAGCGGACGGCGAACCCGTGGGAATTCGGCTTGAAAGTGTGGCCATCCCCCTGTTCACCAGCACCTCCTCCGAGATCGGGTTCGAGGCGGATTTCACCCGAGTGATCCGGGATGAGTTTATCAGCCATGCCAGGGTCCCCCTGGTACCGGAGGAGACGGCCGAGAACGTCATCGTGGGCCGGATCCATGACGTGAGAACCGACGCCTTGACCTTCGATTCGAGAGATTTCACGGTCAGCGGGGAAGTTACGACCTACGAGGTCACAAGGAGCAGGAATCTCAAAGTCACCCTGGACGTCCGGCTGGTTGACAAGCGTCAAGGGAAAGTGATCTGGCAAGACCGCAACATGACGGAGTCGGTCAGTTTTGCTGTGGACGCCGATCCTTTTGTCACCCGGTACAGCCAGAAACTTGCGCTGGAAAGAATTGCCCGCCGCGTGGCCAAGAAGATCTACCTGAAGACCATGGAAAGATTCTGATGCCGGACGATCAGTCGCCAGAAGAAGTACTCAAGTCTTTGCAAAAGGGTCGGCTTGCTCCGGTTTACCTGTTTTATGGTCCGGGAGAGTTCCGGATGGAAAAGGTCCTGGATCAGGTGAAAGCCTCTCTCGCCCCTGAAGGGACGAGAGAATTGAACCTGGAGATCCTTTACGGGGGAGAGATTGAGCCGGACAAGGTCCTTGAGCACGCCCGTTCTCTGCCGTTCCTTGCGGAACGCCGCCTGATCATTGTCCGGCGGACAGAAGCTTTTCCGGCTGAAGCGCTGAGCAGGTTCCTGCCCTATTTTCAAGACCCGTCCCCTTCCACGTGCCTGATTTTTGTCACGTCCAGGACAGATTTCAATAAGCCTTTCTTTAAAACGCTCCGATCCCTTGGATGGGCCGTCAAGTTCGAAGAACTCAAAGATCAACAGGTGAGCCCCTGGATCGTGAAAACCGCCTCGGAAATGGGGTTCAAAATCGATCCCCAAGCCGCGGCTTACCTGCGCGATATCGTAGGGAACAAGACGAGAGAGCTTTACGGAGAACTGGAAAAGCTTTCCTTGAGGTTCGATGGGGAAGTCGGGACAGGCCAGGTCAAAGAGTCGGTCAAGAACAGCAGGATTTACACCATTTTTGAACTCATGAACCAGATCGCTTCAAGGAATAAGGGAGCTTCCCTGCTTGTGCTGAATCGCTTTCTTGAGGAAGAAGACAAGAGAGAAGCGCCCTTGAGGGTGATCGGCATGTTGAACCGGCAGATCAGGCTCCTGTGGCGGACGAAACCCCTGGCGGAGAAAGGGGCGGATCCGAAGGATCTGATGAAAAAGCTCGGGACTCACTATTACGGCGCCTTAGAGTTGTTGAAACAGGCAAAGCTTTGGGAAGCCCATGAGCTCGAAGGGGCTCTTGATCTTCTTTATCAGGCCGACGGGCGGATCAAGTCAGGATCCAGACCGAAGCCGGTCCTGGAAAACCTGATCCTGTCTCTTTGCGGTTAGAATGGGCAGTAAGCAGTAGGAAGTAAGGAGTAAGCAGTAGGCACTGATCCTTGCTGCAGGCTGCCTACTTCATGCTGCCTACTGCTCAGTGAAGTTAAGAGGCTTTCTGGGCTGCAGCGCGATTAACGGCCTTGGCCAGCCGAGAGATCTTTCGCGCCGCCTTTTTCTTGTGGATCACCTTCTTTGACGCAGTCTTTTGAAGGGTGGAGACGCTTTTCTTGAAGATTTCTTTGATTTGCTCCACGCCGGCGTCGTCCAGGGCCGTCCGGACCTCCTTGACGGCGCGTTTTGCCTTGGATTTGTGGATCATGTTTCTCAGCCTTGCGGCCTGGCTTTGTCGTGCTCTCTTGAGAGCGGATTTGTGGTTTGCCAAGATTATCTCTCCTGTGAATGGGTGTTAGATACGATCCAAATTGATTTAAATAGCGGGCAAATTTCTTTTTGTCAAGGGAAATAGCTTCTTCAGCCATCCGGGAGCCAAGATGTCGGAAAAACGGAACATCAGTCACGCGGCAGGGACCGTCGGGTTTTACACTTTCTTGAGCCGCATTCTGGGGCTGGTTCGCGATGTTGTGGTGGCCGGGTTCTTCGGATCCGGGATGTCCGCCGATGCTTTTTTTGTCGCTTTTCGAATTCCCAACCTCTTGAGACGCCTATTTGCAGAGGGCTCCCTCACCATCGCCTTTATTCCCGTGTTCACCGAGTACTTGACGAAGAAAACAAGGGAAGACGCCTTTCAGATGGCCAGGGCGGTGCTCGCTGTTCTTTCCGTGGTCCTCGTGCTGGTCACCCTTTTGGGGGTTGTCCTGTCCCCCTGGATTGTAAGAATCCAGGCGTACGGCTGGGGCGGATCCGGGATGAAGTACGAGTTGACCGTGCTGCTCACCCGGATCACCTTCCCCTACATCCTCCTCGTGAGCCTCGTTGCATTCTTCATGGGGATCCTGAATTCTCTCAGGCATTTTGCCGCGCCAGCAGCGGCTCCCATTTTTCTGAATGTCGGCATCATCGGGGCCGCCCTGTGGATTTCTCCCCGGCTCGAACAACCCATTGTCGGGGTGGCGATCGGAGTCATCATCGGCGGACTGCTTCAGGTGGCGCTGCAAATCCCCTGGCTGCTCAAGAAAGGGATCTCCCTGGTCCCCTGCTGGATGCCGGGCCATCCAGCGGTGCGAAGAATCGGGCTCCTCATGCTTCCCGCCATCTTCGGGTCGGCCATTTATCAGTTGAACCAGTTTGTGGGGACCCTCCTCGCCACTTTTTTGCCGGGGGGCAGCGTTTCCTGGCTTTACTATGCGGACCGCATCGTGGAGTTTCCGCTGGGTGTCTTTGCCATCGCGATCAGCACCGCAGTCTTGCCGTCTCTTGCGAAGCAGGCCGCCGCCGAGGATCTCGATGATTTCAGGGAGACCCTGGGCCACGCAATCAGACTCGTTTTTTTCATCACCATCCCGTCCATGGTGGGGATGATCGTTTTGCGCGCGCCCATCATCCAGGTCTTTTTTCAAAGGGGTGCCTTCGACGCCCTTTCAACCGACATGACCGCCGTTGCGCTCTTGTTCTATTCCCTCGGGCTCTGGGCGTTCAGCGCGAACCGGGTCATGGTCTCCGCGTTCTACGCTTTCCAGGACACGAAAACACCGGTCAAGGTGGCGGCCGTTGCTATGGTGGCCAATGCAATATTCAGTCTTCTCCTCATGGGGCCTTTGAAACACGGCGGTCTGGCCCTGGCTCTGTCCCTTGCGTCCACGCTCCAATTCGTGATCCTTGTTTTCATTCTCGAGAAAAGGAGAGGCATTTTCGAGTTGAGGTCTGTACTGCACGGTGTGCTAAAGAGCCTGATCGCCTCTTCGGTCATGGCGCTGGCCGTCCTGTCCCTCCATGTCCACTGGCTGATGAGGGCGGGAGAGAGTTTCTCTTTGGCTCCGGCGCTGAAATTAATCGTCACGATCTTGATCGGAGGGGCCGTTTATTTTATGATGGCGGCCTTGCTGCGGTGTTCCGAGCTCTCGTCCGTGCTGGAGCTCTTGCGGCGAAAAAAGAGCGTATGAAGGAGGAGGAATCATGACCCTGGATCTTTTGAACGGCAGAAGGATTCTTATCGTTGACGATGAGCCAGATGTGCTGGACACCCTGGAGTCCCTGCTGCCCATGTGTGAGGTGGTGAAGGCCGCGCGCTTTGACGCGGCCCAGGAGCTTCTGGAAAACGAATTCTTCGACATGGCTGTTCTGGACATCATGGGGGTGGAGGGGTACAAACTCCTGGAGATCGCCGGAAGGAGAAACGTGATTCCCGTCATGCTGACGGCGCACGCCCTGAGTCCCGCGGACACGGTGAAGTCTTTCAAAGAGGGGGCGGCCTACTTTGTTCCAAAAGAAAAAATGTCAGAGATCGCCATGTATCTCAATGACGTTCTCGAAGCCAAGGAGAAGGGCAAGAACTTCTGGCTGCGCTGGTTTGACAGGTTCGCCGCATACTATGACCGCAAGTTCGGGCCCCGGTGGAAAGAGGTGGACGAGGAATTCTGGAACAAGTTCGGCTCCTGGCAGTGAAATCAGTGATCAGTGAACGGTGATCAGTGATCAGTCGAAGGCCTTGAGCGACGTCGAAAGGTGAGCTGTGATCAGTGCCCTCAGACCTCCCCCTTTTCCAAAGGGGGGAAGTTCAATCAGGTGCCGCTTCATTCCCCCCTTTAGTAAAGGGGGGCCAGGAGGGGATTTTCACGGTAAAAAGCCGTCACCCCGGTGAAAAACGGGGTCCAGGTATTTTGTAAGTCGATTAAGGAACTGGATTCCCCGGTCAAGCCGGGGAATGACGAAAAACGGGGTTTTCGGACTTTTTACCAGATCGTCAATCTTGACGTCCTCGTAAAACGTTTTATGCCGTCATTGCGAGGCGCGAAGCGCCGTGGCAATCTCCATTTCGCTGGAAAGCCTAAATAATCTAAGCCCTTAGTGGGAAAGGCCAGAGGATGCAAAGTCTTTGATATTCGATCGAACAGGAGAAGTGAGGGATGACTTTTACGTGGTCGGTTCGGCCGACGTGCCCGTGTACCTCCTTGCAGGCCGAAAGCCGGTCCTCTTTGATGCGGGTCTTGCCCAACTGGGGTTGCTTTACGAAGAGGGGATTCGGGCCGTGGTGGGGAAATCCGAGCCGGAGATCCTCTTCCTCACCCACTCCCACTTCGATCATTGCGGAGCCGCCGGCTATTTGAAACGCGCTTTTCCCTCGCTGAAAGTAGCGGCTGCCCCGAGGGCCCGTGAGATTTTGATGCGGCCCAACGCCATCAAGCGGATCCAGGGCCTTACGGAAAACGCCGGGGAAGCCCTGGTGAGGACGGACCGGACCAAGTTGCTGTCTCATCCCTTCGAGCCTTTCGAGGTGGAGATGACTCTCCTGGACGGTGAGATCATCGACCTGGAGGACGGCACGACGGTTCAGGTGCTTTCCACGCCCGGCCATACCTGGGACTTTTTGAGTTACTACATTCCTGAAAAAAGAATCCTCGTCGCCTCTGAAGCGGCAGGCTGTGCGACCGCTTCGGGCAGCATTTCCGTCGATTGCCTCACGGACTTTGAACTCTGCCTGGCCTCCCTCAGGCGCCTGGCCGGCTTGGATGTCCGGGTCCTGTGCCAGGGACATCGCTACGTGTACACCGACGACGACGTTGCGGCCTTCCTGGAGCGATCGCTCCGCTCGGCCCTCGAATTCAAAGAGGTGGTGCAGGATCTGTGGCATAAGGAAGGCGAAAGCGTGAGCCGCGTCATGACCCGGATCAAGGCGACGGAATACGATCCTCTCCCTCTGCCCAAACAACCTGAGAAGGCCTACCTGATCAACCTCGAAGCGAAAATCAGGAGCGTGCTCACCTTTTTATCCCTTGAAAAAGGGGCCACCCTCTGATACCTTTCCCCTCAACCCACAGGAGGCGATGAATGGCGAACAGAGAATTCCAGGAAGGATACACCTTTGATGATCTTCTTCTCGTGCCGGAGCACTCGGCGGTGCTGCCCGGCGAAGTGGATGTGAGAACGTGGTTGACCAGGAACATTCCCCTGAATGTGCCCATTGTCAGTGCGGCCATGGACACCGTGACGGAGGCGGCGACCGCCATCACGCTTGCCAGGCAGGGCGGCATTGGTTTTGTCCACAAGAACATGAGTGTTGAACGGCAGGCCCTCGAAGTCGAAAAGGTGAAGAAGTCGGAAAGCGGCATGATCGTCGACCCCATCTCCATAGAGCCCGACCGGAAGCTTCACGAGGTCCTGGACATCATGAGCAAGTACAAGATATCCGGGGTGCCGGTGGTGAAGGACGGAAACCTCGTGGGGATCATCACCAACCGGGATCTGCGGTTTGAAACAAACCTGAACCAGCCGGTGGAAGCGGTCATGACCAAAGAAAACCTGGCCACGGCCAAGCCGGGCATCACCCTCGATGAATCAAAGGCCATCCTCCATGAAAGAAGGATCGAAAAGCTCCTCGTTGTGGATGATCAAGGCAAGCTCGTGGGGTTGATCACCATCAAGGACATCGAAAAGATCAAGAAATATCCCTATTCCTGCAAGGACGATCTCGGCCGGTTGCGCGTGGGGGCCGCCTTGGGGGTGGGCCCTGACATGGAGCCCAGGGTGGAGAGGTTGGTGGCCGCGAATGTGGACGTGGTGGTTGTGGACACGGCACACGGGCACTCGGAAGGAGTGATTCAGGGCGTGAGGACCTTGAAGAAAAAGTTTCCGCGCCTGGAGGTGGTGGCGGGCAATGTGGCCACGAAGGAAGGCACGAGGAGCCTCATCGAGGCGGGCGCCGACGCTGTGAAGGTGGGCGTGGGCCCGGGGTCCATCTGCACCACCAGGGTTGTGGCGGGAATCGGCGTTCCTCAAATGACGGCGATCATGGACTGCGCCGAAGAAGCGGCGAAGTGGAACATCCCGATCGTCGCGGACGGCGGCATTAAGTACTCGGGGGACGTGACCAAGGCCCTGGCGGCCGGGGCCGATTCCGTGATGATCGGGAGCCTTTTTGCGGGCACGGAGGAAAGCCCGGGTGAAACGATCCTGTTTCAGGGTCGCACGTACAAGGTATACCGGGGCATGGGGTCCATCGAGGCCATGAGAGAGGGGAGCCGGGACCGGTATTTCCAGGATGATGTGGACACGGACAAGAAGTTGGTCCCTGAAGGCATCGTGGGGCGGGTTCCCTACCGGGGGCCGCTGGCAGATACGATCTACCAGCTTGTGGGCGGCTTGAGAGCGGGTATGGGCTACCTGGGCTCCGGAAACATCGCCGAACTGAAGAGAAATGCGCGGTTCATGAAGATCACCGCGGCAGGTCTCCGGGAAAGCCATGTTCACGATGTGATTATCATCAAGGAGGCGCCGAACTACCGCGTCGAATAAGCCAGTGAAAGACATCTATTCACAGAAAATCCTGATTCTCGACTTCGGCTCTCAATACACCCAGCTCATTGCAAGAAGGGTGAGAGAGGCCCAGGTCTACTGCGAGATACACCCGTTCAACCTGAAACTCGAAAAAATCAAGGCCTTCGACCCCGTGGGCATCATCCTTTCCGGCGGCCCGTCGAGCATTTACGACAAAGGCGCTCCTGTGGCCGACAAAGACGTGCTCGGCCTGGGCGTGCCGGTCCTGGGGATCTGCTACGGCATGCAATACATGACCTACCTGCTCAAGGGCGTCGTGGCAAAAGCCACGGAGCGTGAGTACGGGAACGCCTACGTCACGATCAGGGACACCCGCAGATTGTTCCACGGTTTCAACCGGCGGCAGCAGGAAATCGTCTGGATGAGCCACGGAGACCGCATTGACGAGATGCCTCCGGGCTTCAAGGTCCTGGCAAGCAGCAAGAACAGCCCTATTGCAGCCATGGCCGATCCTTCAAGAAAGCTTTACGGGGTTCAATTTCATCCGGAAGTCGCTCATACGCCCAAGGGAACGCGCGTGCTCAAGAATTTTCTCTTCAGGGTTTGCGGCTGCGAACCCCTATGGACCATGAGCTCCTTTGTGGAAAGGACGGTCAGCGACCTGGGAGAAAGGATCGGGGACGAAAGGGTGATCTGCGGAGTATCCGGCGGCGTGGATTCAACGATTACGGCGGTTCTGCTGAACAAGGCCGTGGGCAGCCGGCTGACCTGTATTTTTGTGGACAACGGGCTGCTGAGGCGAGGGGAAGCTCAGGAGGTGATGGAGCTTTTCCATGACCTTTATCACATCAACATTCACACGGTGGATGCTTCCGAACACTTTCTCCGAAAACTTAAAGGCGTGACCGATCCTGAACAAAAGAGAAAGATCATCGGCAGGGAGTTTATCACGGTTTTCGAAAAAAAGGCCAAGGACCTGGGAAGCGCAAAGTACCTGGCCCAGGGAACCCTGTATCCGGATGTGATTGAGAGCGTCTCCTTCAAGGGGCCCTCCGCGACCATCAAGAGTCACCACAATGTGGGCGGGTTGCCCGATGTCATGAACCTTGATCTCGTCGAGCCTCTCAGGGAGCTGTTCAAAGACGAAGGGCGACAGGTCGGCATCGAACTCGGCCTTCCCCGTGACATGGTGATGCGCCAGCCCTTTCCCGGGCCCGGCCTGGCGGTGAGGATCCTCGGAGAGGTTACGCCTGAAAGACTCGAAATATTGCGATCGGCCGATGTGATTCTCCTGGACGAGATCAGGAGAGCCGACCTCTATGAGAAGGTGTGGCAGTCCTTCGCCGTGCTCCTGCCGGTGAAGACGGTGGGCGTGATGGGGGACGAGCGAACCTATGAGAACGTGGTGGCCCTCAGAATCGTGGACAGCCTCGATGCGATGACGGCCGACTGGACCCGGGTCCCCTATGAAATCCTGGCTCGCATTTCCAACCGCATCATCAATGAAGTGAGAGGCGTCAACCGGGTCGTGTACGACATCTCTTCCAAGCCGCCCAGCACCATCGAATGGGAATGATCCGCATTCTGCGGTACCTGTCCTGAAATCCGGCAAAGCCGGATTTCAGGACAGGATCCGATCCAGAAACGTGACGATGCACGCGCCCAGGCCGCAAACCACCCCGCCCCGGAGGATGTCCCCCATCTCCGTCCCCATCCCGCGTCCTTAACTTGATTTTCATCCTATTTTGTGTCAATCTTGATCAATTCGCAAGAAGTCCAAATCTCACGCCAGGCCGCAAAGAGCGCAAAGTTAACTAACTAATATTAAATTGTAGTTTCTTGGCGTTCTTGGCGACTTTGCGAGAAGATAAAGTTTTTATGATTCGATCAATCTTGTTGAGGTGATACAACCGCAATGTCTCCAAGTTGGATTTGCCACGTTTCACCTTACTGCCGGGAGTCGCGCAACATGGCAGACCGAAAGACGCTACCTCGCAACCTGAGAAAGCGATCATTCAGAGCAGGGTATATTTTTGCTTTCCCGTTCATCGGTATTGTCCTAGGTTTCATACTCACTAATTTGACACAGACACCCAGACAATCTCAAGTACAGTCCCCGATTGGAGGGAATCATGGCACCGAGCATTCTGATGTGGGGGCTATTGTTGAATCGCCAGACACAAAATTTCACCTTAGCGGCGCGTCAGTCAGTGATGAGCCGAGCACCCGCACTAGCGCCTCATTTGAACTGCTGAGAACAAAACCGGGATGGATATTAAATCAGGAACATAATAATCCGGAGACAGCATATCCATGGATGATCTCTCCTGTAGAGGAAGAAGTGAACGACGTAGAGGCTTCAAACGCTGACGCTGGAAACCGCCAGATCGAAGGGCTGGGTCTCGGGGGGGATGCCCTCGCATCCCTAATTTATGAATTTACCCAGATCACACCGGAGGACATTCCACCGACTCTGTCAATCCAGGATTTCGCAGCTCATGTTGCTGCGATCGCCACGAAAGATATATTGACGGCAGGAGGAAGGGACTCCTTGCCTGAAGACCCAACTGTGACGGATATTAGGTTTGGAACTTCACCCCGCCAACCTGACTCCGCAGAATCACCGACGACACGGTTTTCAAATTATGACACAAGGATATTTGCAGTTTTTGATACCAGTACATACGCACATCCTAGCGTTCTTCTGAAATGGTACAGAATCGATGAGCCCGAGCTTTTTATACTTCGGAAATATGAGATTGATCCTCACGCTGCTTGCAACTACGTATGGTACAAGAGAAACGAGGGATGGCCCACCGGGCAATATCGGGTGGAGGTCTACTCTCTTGGAGCGAGTGTTAGGATGATATCATCAGGACAGTATGAGGTATCGGAAAACTAAACTCCGGCTTCCCATTCATTCGAAAAGGCTTTCTTGATTGAGGGGAGTTCACCCCATATGATACGGGATGCGGTTTTCTCAAGAGGCAATTTGAGGTCTTGCAAGACAAACATATCCCGGATTCTAGTAGGCATTGGAGGACTCTGCCTTGGGGCACTTGTCTATCTTTGCGAGCGTTCGCCGGAGACTTACGGTTTCGGAGTTATCGTTAGGGAGTCCCTTGGCTTTATGCACCCCCACAGAATGTTGTTTGGTGTCCTTGCCAACAACCTTCCCTCATTGACTCATGTATTCGCCTTTAGCCTGATGACCGCGGGGCTCCTTGGCACAGGGAGGAAAGGGAACCTCCTGATCTGCCTTTTGTGGTTTTTGATTGACACTGCTTTTGAGATAGGTCAGGGCTTGAAGGATATTTCTTTGGCGATCATCCCTGAATGGTTCAAAGTCCACACGCTCCCGATGGCTAACCTTCAGGAATATTTCAGGTATGGAACGTTTGATCTTCGCGACATTGTAGCTGGTCTTCTGGGCGCCTTGGCAGCTTTTATGGTAGCTGAATTCATAAGTGGCCCATTTCTGCGAGAATGACCGTCACACAGTTTCTAAGCCGGTGGTATGGACGGGACGAAAAGATCAGCGCGCGGGAATGATAGTGTACTATCCGCGTATGACGTTGGCTTATTGTTGACCTTCATGTCAAATTGTTTGAGGTCGGATGATGAAGACGAATAAAAAACTGGATTCCATCCCGGAAGCAATTCGGTACCTTTATCTGGCACTTATTTTTGTTGTCGGGCTTTTCACTATTACGGCGACCGGTGGGGGCGGTGGCGATGACTCTTCGGGATCGAGCTCGGGAACCGGATTTCTTAGTGAAGCCAGAGTCACTGTGCTTAGCACTGCAACACTCACTGGTATACAAGGCGCACAAGTGGAAGGCATATTCCTGGATAAGGATACAAACTCTATTGAAGCCTCGAGCTGCGGAACCGACGCCAGTGGAAGATGCATCGTAGCCGTGCAGATAACAGGCCAACTGGCTGATGAGGTGACTTTAACCGTGACCCAGACCGATTTCTATTCGGCGACTACCAAGGTGACATTGGACTCAACGGGGTCAATCGATGTCATTGTTTACATGACCCCAAGGTAAGCATCACAGGTTGCTTTGTGGAATAGGGGACATTCTTCACATTTGCACTTTCACAAAAAATGATAAGGTTTTTTTGTAAGCCTCTCTCCCCGCTCTAATGACTGCGCAATGGCTGCCACTGATAGCTTAAGTCTCTTCGCTAAGGCGGATTAAAAATTCTTTGCAATCCATTTGGTCCGCAAAGATTGTTCGTCTTTCGCTCCCCCTGGCAAGGATACGATGCAACGCCCCCGGCGTATCTAATCGTGATTGTCTTGGCATGTAGGACAACTATCATAGTCAAACCAACGGCACAGCTAAATGTGGAAATGTGGAGAACGTGCCCTATCCCACTTATTCGTCAGGCATGAATGGAGTTTCCCCACATTCCGAGTCGCCCGGTAATCCCCTCATCACCGCGTCATCAGCGCGAACACGCCCCAGCCCAGGTATTCACGCGTGTAAGCGGCGTAGCGCTCGGGTTCCGAGGTTAGTTTGGCTCGAACTTCTTTCGCGAACTCGTCGTCGGGATTGGCTTCAAGCCATCGGCGCATGGTGAGCCACTTGGCCGCCTCGTATCTGTCCCAGCCGTCTTGGTCTGCCAAAACCATTTCCACCACGTCGTAGCCGAGGTGGCCGAAAGACGCGAGAAGTTCT